>Ga0081540_1000459_pt1 | contig 40435 bp, 41 predicted proteins | sample TabmetS2T1R1_FD_71024 | JGI IMG/M metagenome (GOLD analysis project Ga0081540, IMG submission 71024) | Tabebuia heterophylla rhizosphere microbial communities from the University of Puerto Rico - S2T1R1 | ecosystem: Host-associated > Plants > Roots > Rhizosphere ...
TGATCATGATCGCGCGATCCAACCACCGCCATGCCGATCGCTGTTGTCGCTGGTCCTGGGCCGGCCACGACCGCGCTCGTCCCTACACCAGCCCAGAAGGGCATCAACGGCTGCGATCAGCCGCATTCGCATGCACCATTGGCCGTCAAACCGACTACCTCGCAAGCCGCAACCGGCTCGATCAGCAGTCTCAAGGCGCCCGCAGCATCCAAGCTCAATCCGCTGCGACCGTCGCCTCAGCCAAATCCCCATAACCCTCGCGGCACCGTCGGGTGTCCACATCCCGCGGGTTCCTTCACTGGAGGCTTCCGGACGTCGGCCAAAGTGCGCGCGGATCTGTTGGCGATGGCCGACATCCGGAACCCTTCACAAAAGCGGCTGTGAGCAATCCCTAAACGGTCGGGATGGTGCCGCCGTCAATCACGTGCTCACTACCCGTGATTGAAGCAGCGCGCGGTGAGACCAGGAATGCGATCAGATCAGCAACCTCATTGGGCTTACCGGGTCGACCGATCGGGATGCCACCCAACGAGTCCATCAGGCCTTGCCGCGCCGTCTGTTCATCGCTACCGGCTTCAAGTGCAAGGCGGGAAACGAGAGCAGCCGCCGCGGTCGTCTCGATCCAACCGGGCGCAACGCGCACGACGCGGATTCCCTTCGGGCCCACCTCTTTGGACAGGGCCTTGCTGTAGTTCGAGAGAGCCGCTTTTGCCGCAGCATACGCGATAGTCGACTGCGCAAGAGGCATCTGCCGCTGGATCGAGGTGATGTGCACGATCACGCCCGACCCCTTCTTGATCATTGCCGGCAACAGAGCGCGGTCAAGACGCACGGCTGCCATCAGATTGAGGTTGAATTCTTTTTGCCAGACGTCGTCATCGAGCACAGCGACCCCCCCGGCTGGCGCCGACGAGCCACCGACAACGTGCACGATGATGTCAACGCCACCAAGGTGCCTGCCGATAGCATCGACCACAGTCGTGCAACCTGCCGGCGTGGCGATGTCGGCAGCAACAAACATTCCATCTGCTGGTTGAGAACCAGCCCGGGCCGTGGTCAGGACCTTAGCGCCCATCTCTGTCAGCCGCGCGACGACCGCCCTCCCCATGCCTTTGGTGCCGCCGGTGACGAGGGCACGCTTCCATCTAAGTTCATCGAGATGGCAGGGCATTAGCCAATCTCCAGAGCTACGATCTTACCGCCCTTGATCTCAAAGATGTGGTCCAGTGTGATCGGGCTGCCTGGGAAATTACCCGACACCCTGCCTGTCACGACGACCTTCTCGTCCAGCGTGGATACCGCCAGTGGCTCCACCGAATGATGATACTTTTCACCGGTCTCGAGCCGCCATGCCTTGATCTCGGCAATGCCTTTGATGCTCCTGCCCTCGTCGCGCACCGTGGCGTTGGTGGCGAAACATCCATCGATGGCCGTTGTGTCGTGCTCGTTCTCCGACGCGAAGTAGGCTTCGATTGGCGGTGGCAACGTGATTGTCATGGCCCCTCCTTGTCGTGCTTTGGGCGTTGCCGTTGCCCAACACGCACGATGCGCTTATGGTAGCCAAATGGCAAGAACATACAAAAAAGTAAGGTACTTACCTGGGCGTAAGGACAGAGGACATACACCTGCGTCCGCCGCCGAGGGTGTCGAGCAGGTGCTTCAGGTTCTGGAAGGGCGTTGGAAGCTTGTGATTTTGTTCCACCTCTTTGACGGCAAGCTGGTGCGCTTCTCGGAGCTCGAGCGGGCCATCCCCTCGATCTCCCAGAAGATGCTGATCCAGCAGCTGCGGCAGTTGGAGAACGACGGCGTCGTGCGCCGGATCGTCCATCACCAGGTACCCCCTAAGGTCGAATACGGTCTGACCGATTGGGGCGAGGCCCTCTGTCCGGCGCTCGATGAGCTGCTCAAGTGGGCTGCGTCGCGCGAAGAATTCATGGAAGCGTCAAGCCCGAAAGGCTGAAGGCCGTTTGGACCGCTTCGGGGTCAGGGGCGGCCCGCGTGTAGGCCCCTGTGACGATCAGTTGGTGTCCGAACCGCCTTCGATTGCGGGCATGAGATCAACCAACTGGCGCATTGCCGCTCGGTGCCGGACACGGCTGTCTGATACTTAGCTGGTCGGAATCGTACCCCCGTCGATAACGTACTCCGTGCCCGTGATAGACGCGGCGCGCGCCGACACAAGGAACGCGATCAAATCGGCAACCTCGGCGGGCTTGGGAGAACGGCCGAGCGGGATACCACCGACCGTCTCCTCATCGCTGCCGGCTTCAGTTGCAAGGCCGGAAACGAGTGCACTTGCTGCGCTCGTCTCGATCCAGCCGGGCGCAACACGCACTACGCGGATTCCCTTCGAGCCTACCTCTTTGGACAGGCCCTTGCTGTAGTTCGAGAGAGCCGCTTTTGCGGCAGCATAGGCAAGAAACGAGGCCGCCAATCGCATGGCCGACTTCTTCAGTGACAGGCCGGTCGGGACTATGGCGGCGTGCCGGCGCGCCGTAGACCTTTAATCATCGCCCTGGCCGTGAAAATCGGGCCGCGCGATAGCTCATTCCGATTCGAGCGAGATATGAAGCCGGTGACGAAGTTCTCGTAGCGGCCTTGCGGCCGACCGTCCTTAAAGGGTACCCGCACGACCTTGTAACCGGTCGGTTGCGAGCGGTTCCATGAGCCCGTCAAGACGACGAAGAGGGTGCCCCGGCATTCTGCCGGGAACTGCTCGCCATTGTAAAAGACGAGATCCGCCGAGGCCGTCGCGCTCCTGCACTACACCCCAAAGCTCGCCTGTCTCGGGATGGATCGTGAGACCACAGACGTTCCGTGCTCCGGACACAAATGTGAGTTGCCGGGAGCCGTCCGCTTCGAAGCGCTGAATCGTAGCTTTGACCTCTGGCTCAACGCCAATATTGCCAGACGAGCCGACACCCACGAACAAGGCACCGTCTTTTGGATCGACCGCCAGCGGGGGATTAGCGTGGCCTTTGACAAGGCCGAACACACCACGCCTCGTGACTAGTTCCTGTGCATTGACGTTGGGCGAGGGCTTGCGCTGCTCGGACGGCACATCGGCTGCTTTCTTGTTCTCGCCAGAGCCCTGCGAACATCGCCGAGCTTGTGCGGCACTTTCCAGATGCCCTGCTGATCGGCACCAAAATTCGCCCTCACGCCAAGCGAGCCCATAGGGCCGCTCGAAATTCTCAGCGTGGCGCTCTATCCACTCGGCCTTGCCGTCGCCGTCGCCATCACGCAAGAGTGTGAGGTGGCCAACTCTCTGCTCTGCCACGATGACGTCGCCATTGGGTAGAACGAGCAGGCGACGTGGGTGCTCCAGATTGATAACGAAGGGCCGCAACGCGCGAGGAAGCGCAAGCCGATTTCGCCGCCGCGTGGCGGGCCTGGCTCAAGCGAACCGGCCTGCAAGAAGTTTAGCCGTAAAACCAACGTATTCCCGAGGGAGCCAGACTTCCCTACGCACCCTGGGGTCCTTATCCCGCACCATGGATCCTATAGTTTCGCAAACCGCGGAGAGCTGGCTTCCTCACCATCGACAAGATTCAGATGAACACTAGGCCCTGAGGGATGTCTGTGGCGCGTGCAGGCCGATGCGCCCCCGGAGAAGTGTAGGTCCACGGCCAGACTCCCTCTCCAATCCCCCGCAAACGCTATAGCCGACCGTTTGACCTAAGTTGATTGAATTGACCAAGGGGGAGGGTATGCGGGCAAGGGTAAGGCTTGGGTTTCATCGATTGGGGTTAGCTCTTGGTGCGCTCCCTCTCGATCTCTACCGGGACCAAAAACTAAACATCGATGCGACGACACCCACCGGCAAGCTGTTGTTCCAGATCACTGGGGCATTCGCCGGACGTGAGAAACTCGGTGCTTGCCGAAACGCATGGCCGACAAGAGCCTTGGGATCAATCGAACGGTGGCAACCGGCGCTGGAAATACGCAGGGACCGCACGGCGGTAGTTTTGCGCAAGCTGGGCCAAGGCAGAGCCGGATGCGGTGGCAAGCCGCCTGCTGGCGATTACCAATGCGGTTTTGGGATCAGCCGGAAGAGATCATCTACGGCGACGTGGTACGACGCAGAAGATATCGTCGTTCTGTCCGAAAGTGGCAGGGCGCATCCGCTTAGAGGATGAGAAGTGGCGTTTTGCCAACGAAGCGACGCTCGAAAGCTTCGCGAACAAGAAACTCGGCCACGTCCCTCCGACTTACGGAGCCCGCTCGCCAATCTTTGGGATCGACGAGCGCGCGTGTCCTCCCGGTAGCGGGGCCGTTCGTCAAGAGCCCAGGGCGGACAATGGTCCAATCGAGACCGCTCGCCTTGATCATCTGCTCCTGCACGTCCTTATCGTCGTAGATGCGCTTCAATGCGAGCGGAAAGACGATCGCATCGTAGAGGAAGCCGCCATGCCCTCGGCTGTCGCCAGCCCCAAGGCCGGTCACGGCGAGAAGGCGTTTGACGTCCAAGGCGCGCATGACATCGATGAGAATGCGCGTCGCCTTCGAAAAGAGCGTCGTGCTGCTGAACAAGGCCTGCGGACCTTTCGTGGCGCCGAGCGCGTGGATTACTGCATCGACGCCAGCCACAGCGCTTGTTACGGTGGCCGTGTCGAGCGCATCTCCCTGAATCTTTTTGAGCTCTGGCTGATCGACGGCGATACTCGCCGCTGAGCGTGCAAGAGCACGAACGCGATAGCCATCGCCAAGCGCACGTTTCACCGTCTCCAGGCCGACACCTCGGCTCGCGCCGATGACGAGCAGCACCGGCATTGCTGTTACCTCGTGTTGCTTGACTACTTTAACACGAACGGAAAATCCGAAACAGTGACGGGGTTCGAAGCTCCTATGGGGCGCCGAGAGCCTCCTTCAGGCGCTCAAGCACCCACTGCGCATCGGGACCCCAGTTGGAGGTCAACTTGCCGACGATTGGTTGCCGGTCGGGCCCGCGTTCGACACCAGCATGCCAGCAGTGGCGTTCGCTGTCCGCTGGCGGAGCCCTCGGAGTGGCGCTGGCAGCACGGTCGTCAACATCGACACGGCCTCGGCGGTGGTCGCCTTTTGCGGCAGCGTGGATATGGCGCCAGCTCTCAAAATCGTTTAATCCCTTCACGTTTGAGCTTGGCGAGACGTCAGGCCTTGATGAGGATGTCGTCGCGAGGTTCCGCAAGCTCGACATCGCTGCTGGCCAGACCGGGCTCGGCGAGGCCATTGCCAATCGCCAACCACTCCAAGTGCCGGAGGTGGTGCAGCGACCGAGCAATCCGCTGCGCGACGCGGCGCTGGAGGCCGGCTTACACGCAGCCCTCATCGTGCCTCTGCTGGGAAGCCAGGGTGCTCTTGGCGCCCTGCTCCTGCAGCGCCGCCGTCCCGGCGAGTTTCCGCCGTCTGTAGTAAATTTGATGCAGAGCTTCGCTGACCATTCTGCCATCGCGCTTGAAAACGCGCGCCTGTTTGAGGAGATCGCGCGCAAGGGTCGCGAGCTTGAGATCGCCAGCCAGCACAAATCGCAGTTCGTGGCCAACATGAGCCACGAGCTGCGAACACCGCTTGCCGCCATCCTCGGCTATGCTGAGTTGATGCAGGAAGGCTTCTACGGACCGCTGGGTCAGAAATCGATGGATACATTGGCCCGCATCCGCTCCAATGGCAGGCACCTTCTCGGCCTCATCAACACGGTGCTCGATATTGCCAAGATCGAATCCGGGCAATTCAGCTTGAACATGGCCGAATACGCAATCGATAGCGTGGTCGAGACAGTACGCGTCGCAACCGAATCCCTTGCGCAGAACAAGAGGCTGGCGCTCAAGACTGAGGTGGCGAAGTCCCTACCCGTCGGACTCGGCGACGAGCAACGCCTGACGCAAGTACTTCTCAACCTCGTGGGCAACGCCATCAAGTTCACGGACGCTGGCGAGGTGCGCGTGACAGCGAAAGCCGTCAACGGTCATTTCGCCGTCAGCGTGGCCGACACAGGCCCTGGCATCTGCGAGCACGAGCGAACGCGCATCTTCGAGCAGTTCCATCAGATCGACAACTCGAACACTAAGGGCAAGGGCGGCACCGGTCTTGGGCTCGCCCTCGCCAAGCAGATCGTGGAGATGCATGGCGGTCGCATCTGGGTCGAATCGACAGTTGGAAAGGGCTCGACGTTCCAGACGGAGATTCCCTCGCGGCCCTCAATTTAGGAAGGGCGCTCCCTGAGCAAGCGCATCCTTGTCTCCGAAGACCCGGCAGACCTGCGCGGCGTGTTGTTTTCGTGCGTGCGTCCATTTGCACGACGGAGAGATACTGCTTGTCCTTGTTCTTCTGCATCTTCTCAAGGTTCACGAGCAAGCGCGTGCCCTCTTAGACGATCTTGCAATTGTACTTCTGCTCGAAGAACGACTGCACAGTGCTCTCGACCCACGGCTTGTGGCTTACCGCGCCGCCGACAACGATCTCCTTGGCCTGTGCCCTGAGGATGGAGGGTGCCGCCACCACCCCGAGCGCGCCGATGCCGATGCCGCCAACGGCGGTCCTACGAGTGATCTTGCGCGAGCCGGCCATCTCTGTGCACTCCCTCATGCGGTAGCGAACCTGGTCCCGGATAGCATCTTCGTGACTGCACGGGCTCTATGCAATGGCGAGGTTATGCAAGCTGCTGCAAGGTTGGGCAAATGGGCCGATGATTCCGCGGAGCGCCGGCATCACACGCGCGAGCTCGGCCGGTAGAACGGCTCGTGCTTGGCCGGGTCGATATAGCTTGCATAGAACTTGCGCACATGCGGGAGCAGGGCTTTCGACAGCTTGCGCCGCTCCGCCTCGTCGTTGGAGAGCGCCTTGCTGAGATCGTCGTGCAGCGCCTTGAGCGAGGCGTCGCGGTCGACCTTGGTGAACTTGCCATCCTGGTAGATGACCTCGCCATCGCACATGGTGAGCTTCACGCCCTCGGCCTTGGCGCGCTGGATCACGGCATCGAGCAAGGGAGTCTCCTCGTCGAGATAGGGATAGGAAATCTGCTTCCAGTCGAGCAGCACGAGATCGGCCGATTTGCCAACCTCGAGCGTGCCGATGCCGGCGCCGTAGGGGGTCGTCTTGGCGCCGCCGACGGTCGCCATGCGCAGCACCTGGCTCATGGTCGGCACATCCTCCTCGACCATGCCCGGCACGCGGTGGGCGCGCAGGACGAGCTTCATCTCCTGCAACATGTCGCGGTCGTCGTTGATGCCAGCCTCGTCGAGGCCGATGGCCGTGTTGATGCCGGCCTTCTCGAAATGGTTGAGCGCGGCGACGCCCGAGCGCAGGCGGAAGTTCGACGAGCAGTTGTGGCACACGCACGCGCCTGCCGCCGCCATGCGCTCGATGTCCTTCTCGTTGAGCCACACGCCGTGGCCGAGCGTCAGGCGCGGGTTCACCATGTCGAAGCGGTCGATGTACTCGAGCGCCGTGCACTTGCCGCGCCGCCAGGCGTATTCCTTCTGGTAGGCGGTCTCGAGCAAGTGCATGTGCATGGGCACGTTGTATTTCTTCGACGCATCGGAGAGCAATCCGAGCGCCTTGTCGGAGCACCAGTGCAGGTTGGCCGGCGCCAGCTGGATCTTGACGCGGCGCTTGTTGTTGTGGCGCTCGAAGAGGCCGCGGAAGAGGCCCATGCTCTCATCGAGGCTGGTCTTGAAGCGCGCAAACCAGCGCTGCATCGGCTCCTGCAGCTCCTTGGGCAGGCTCGCCACGAACTCCTGATCGGCCTGGTAGACGAGCCGGTTCTGGTCGCGCACGGCATAGCAGTAGGACACGCGCATGCCGACGTCCTCGTAGGCGCGGATCACCTCGCCCGATTTGGCCTCCACCTCGGGGAGCGTGCCGGGTATCCAGCCGTGGATGTGCTGAACGGTGGTGATGCCAGAGCCGATCATCTCGAAGGCCGAGTAGAGCGTATCGAGATAGAGATCGAGGTTGCGGATCACCATGCGCGTGATGAACCACAGCTCGAGCGGCATGTCGGGGGAGCCCAGCTGCACCGGCGTGAGGCCGACGTGGTGGTGGCCATTGACGAAGCCCGGCAGCAGGATCTCGTTGCCCGAGCCCAGCACCGGCGCCTTCGGGTGCTTGGCCTCGAGGTCCTTGTAGGTGCCGATGGCGGTGATCGTGCCGTCCTCCTGCAGCACGGCGCCGTCTGGGATCTCCTCCCAGCTCTTGCGGTCGATGGCGCGCGTGATCATGGCGCGGCTGCGGATCAGGGACGTGGCCATGGGGCTCTCCTCATGTCTGAGAGAAGACTTGCGAAGCGGATAGTCAAGCCGAGGCGGCAAGCGCCTCCTGCTCGGCAAAGGCGCGATCCACCTCGTCGCGCAGATGCTGCGTCAGCTCGATCCTGAGCTTCTCGCATTCGGGCGAGAACAGGTTGCGCGGCCGCGGCAGATCGATCGGTACGATGGTCTTGATGCGGCCGGGCCGCGACGTGAATACCGCGACGCGGTCGGCCAGCGCCACGGCCTCGTCGATGTGGTGGGTGACGAACAGGATCGATGCACCGCTGTCGCGCCATACGTCGAGCAGGAAATCCTGCATGCGCTGGCGCGTCTGCACGTCGAGTGCGGCGAACGGCTCGTCCATCAGCAGCACCTTGGGTCGCATGGCGAGTGCCCGGGCCACGGCCACGCGCTGGCGCATGCCGCCCGACAGCTCGTCGGGGCGCTTGTCGAAGGCCGCCGTCAAGCCCACCCGCTGCAGGGCATCGCGGGCGGCATCGCGGCGCGTCTTGGTATCGGCGCCACGGATGCCGAGCCCGAAGCTGACGTTCTGCCACACCGTCAGCCAGGGAAACAGCGACGTCTCCTGGAAGATCAGGCTGCGGTCGGGCGAGGGGGCATCGACCCGCTCGTGGAAGGACCAGATCTCGCCCGTGGAGAGCGGCTCGAGCCCGGCCACGAGATAGAGCAGCGTGCTCTTGCCGCATCCCGACGGCCCGAGGAAGACCACGAACTCGCCAGGCGCGATCTCGATGTCGATTTCGCGCAGCGCCTCGTGCGCGCGCTCGGTGCCCTCCGCCCAGGTCTTCGACACGCCGCGACAGATCACCGAGTTGTTGGAGGAGAAGGGCTTGAGCTGCTCAAAGGCCACGCAACACCCCCGTCGTCTCCGGGACCCAGTACAGGATGCGCTTCTGTAGCAAGCGCAAGATGAGGTCGAAGGTGAAGCCGAGCAGCCCGATCAGGGCGATCGTGAAGAACACGAGCGAAGGGTTGAAGGTGTTGCGCGCCATCATGATCACCTGGCCGAGCCCATAGCCGACACCCGTCGACTCCGCCACCAGCACCACCATCCAGGCCGCGAACAGGTTCATGCGCAGCACCACCAGCAGCCCCGGCAGGATCGCCGGAATGATCACGCGACTATAGGTCTGCCATTTGGTTGCGCCCATGGTGCGGGCGACATTGATCAGGTTCCGGTTGACCCCGTCGATCTGGCTGATGGTGGCGAGCACCATGTGAAAGAAGAGCGCGATCACCACCATGAAGATCGCCGGCGCGTTGCCGATGCCGAACAGGAAGATCGCGACCGGCAGCCAGGCGATCGGCGAAACCGGCGAAAGGAGCGTGATGGCTGGCAGCGTCAGGCGCTCGAAGAAGAGGAAATAGCGGATCAGCACGCCGAGCGAGATGGCGAGCACCGAGGCGATGACGAGGCCGACCATCACCCGCATGGTGGTGGCGCCGATGGTGATCATGACAGCTTCATAGGGACTCGGGCCATCGGCCGGATTCACGCCGATCGACCAACGCGTCGCCGTATTGAAGAACTTGGCCTGCTCGGCGATGTTGCCGAGGAAGATGTGCGGCGGCGGCAACAGCTTGGGATCGGCGAGGCCCGTGAGCCAGCACAGCTCCCAGATCGCGGTGAAGGTGCCGATCGACACCAGCGTCCACCACAGACGCTGGGCGCTGCCGGCGATCCTCGCCGCAAGCGCCGACCGGCGACGTGGGGCGGCCGGCGGAGCGAGCGCTCCGCCGACCTGGCTCACGGAGCCGCTCGGTCGCTCGCTGACGGACGCGAGCGTTGCCATCAGGCGGCCTTGTACTTGAGTTTCGAGTAGAGGTCCTGGTTCTCGGCGATGACCTGCTCGAGCAGCGACCAGTCGATGGCATCGCGGCCCGGCTTGTTTTTGATGTAGCCCATCTCGATCAGGCTGTCGGTGCGCTGCAGGATGAAGTCGGTCTGCTTCCTGGCATCGACCACGGCGGGCTGCTTTCCCATGGCCAGCGTCGCGTTCTCCATCGACGTCTTGTAGTAGGTGCCGACCAGCTTCTTGAGCGTCTCGGCTTGCTGCGTCTCGGCCATGTGCTGGGCCTTCATCATGCCTTTGATGATCGCCTTGAGGCCCGCCGCGTTCTCCTTGATGAGGTTGGCGCGGCAGGCGAGGACGCAGTCCGTGTAGCCCTCGCCGTAGATGTCGCGGCCGTCTGAGAGCTTGTGCGAACCTTTGACGTCGTTGAGCAGCGCCGTGCCGTAGGGCTCGATGGTGCAGATCCAGTCGATGGCGCCGGCTTTGAACGCTTCGACGGCCTCGGGCGTCGAGCCCATGTAGCGCACGTTGACGTCCTTGAAGGCGACGCCGTTCTTCTTCAGCCAGTCGTAGGGCATTACCTCCAGCGTATCGAGCTGGAAGGTGCCGAGCGTCTTGCCTTTGAGCTTCTGGGCCGTATCGAGGCCGGGCCGCGAGACGATCACGCAGCCTTCGATGCCGCCGCCGGCGACGATCTTCACGGGCGCGCCGGCGTTGAAGAGCGCGATGAAGCTCGTGTAGGGCATGAGGCCGAGATCGACCTGGCCGATGCCGAGGAAGGTCACCTGCTCGGCGAACGTCGGCGTGTTGACGAACTTGAGCTCGACACCGTCCTCCTTGGAGAACTGCATGGCGTGGGCGAGGAAGATGTTGAGATTGCAGAAGCCGGTGCCGTGCGTGGATTTCAGCTCACCCGCGGCGTGCGCGGCGCCGCCGAAAAGGCTCGAGCCGACGCCCATGGTCAGCACGGCCGCGCTCGACGATTGCATGAACTTGCGCCGGCTGAAGTCCATCGACTCCAGGTCCGGCAGATGCGTGCATCCGATCCTGTCACACATGGTAGGCTCTCCTCTTCGGTGGATCGATGATAGCGAGCAATCCGCGAGTACGCATTTGCGCCCGACGCCGCGGCGTGCGGGCGCCGGGCGACCTGAGACGGATACTCTTCAGGAGTCTGGGGTGCAGCGGGCGCTGTTCGCGGCGATAAGATCGAGCACACCCGTATCGGGGGTCTCGCCTGTAGCCCACGTCACTGTTCGGGGCCGGTGCAACCACACCGATCCCGCCGAGGGGTGCGAACATCGCAACCTCCCAACAGTTGTGTGGCACGCCAACCGTTGCAATCGCCGAGGCGACGCTGCGCTGGTTCAGTCAATCGCAAGCGCCATGCCAACTCGAAGGCATCTCGTCGCGCCGCGTTCGGCGGCTCGAGAGTGCGCGGCAGATCGGTGCTTCGGGCGTGGGCTTTGAACGACAGTGCACAGCGGCAGCTCATTGCGCTGAAATATTGTGCAGTCTGACACGCCGAGCCGGCGTCTTCCGCGCAAAGTGACGAGGGCGCGTGCTATGCTGCAAGTTGTCCCGGCTCGCAGCTTCCCCTTTGAAAATCCCTCGAGACCTCATGCAGCGGATCGTTCTCGTCAACCCCAACACGTACGGTGCTCATGGTCGAGATCGCACGCGAAATTGCGCCGGCTTGCTTCCGCATCGATGGGCTGACCGCACGGTTCGGCGCCCCCCTTCTGACCAACGAAGCGGAAGTCGACGAGGCTGCCCGTGCCGTGCGCGCGCTGGCTCCGGATCTCGCGCAAAGTGCCGACGCGGTCATCGTCAGCGCCTTCGGCGATCCCGGCGCTGACGGTTGGCCGCCTTGCTCGAGCAGCCCGTGGTTGGAATCGCCGAGGCCAGCATGCGCGCGACGGCGGCGAACGGACGTCGCTTCGCCGTCGTCACCCACACGGGGCGTTTGGCTCGGCGCATGGCCCTGCGAGCAGAAGAGATCGGGCTTGGAGCGCACTGCGTCGGTGTGCTGGCGACAGAGGGCGATCCGATCGCGCTGATGGCGACACCCGTTGAGCTCGAGAGCGCTTTGCAGGTCCTGGCCGAGCAGGCCGTAACAGAGCATGGCGCGGAGGCCATCGTCATCGGCGGCGGGCCACTCGGGCGTGTGGCGAAGGCGTTGAGCGGCAAAGTCGACGTACCGGTGATCGAGGCGATCCCCGAGGCTGTCCGCTACCTCGCTGCGGTACTTGGTGCAGCAGCTACTCGTTGAGGCCCTTGCCCGGATAGGGGTGCGTTGCCATCCAGTGCCGCGCGATATCGAGCCGGCGCGTCACCCACACGCCGTCCTGGTTCAAAATGTACTCGAGCAGCCGTTCCAGTCCTGCGGCGCGCGCGGGGTGCCCGATCAGGCGCATGTGCAGCCCGACCGACATCATCTTCGGTGTTTTCGCCCCCTCCTTGTAGAGCATGTCGAAGGCATCGCGGATAAAGGAGAACCACTCGTCGGAGGTGCCGACCCAACCCGCATACTTGCCGTCGTTGTTGGTGAGGGAGTAGGGCACGATCAGGTGCGGCCGGCCGCCGACCGTCTTCCAGAACGGCAGCTCTTCGCCGTAATAGTCGGAGTCGTAGAGGAAGCCGGCCTCCTCCACGACAAGCCGGCGCGTGTTGACGCCCGGTCCATAACGGCAATACCAGCCGAGTGGACGCTCGCCCACCGTGGTCTGCAGCGATGCGACCGCCTTGCGGATGTGCTCGCGCTCCTCAGCCTCGGAGAGCTCATAGTGCTTGATCCAGCGCCAGCCGTGGCAACAAACGTCGAAGCCCGAGGCACGGATAGCCTCAGCGGCAGGCTTGTGGCGCTCGAGGGCGAGGGCGCAGCCGAACACGGTCAAGGGGAGCTTGCGCTCCTGGAACAGCCGCATCAACCGCCAGAAACCGACGCGGCTGCCGTACTCGAACATGCCCTCGCCGGCGAGGTCGCGGCCCTTGACGCCCTGGCCGAGGCCGTGTGCCTCCGTAAGGCCCACCTCCGTGAAGCCCTCGCCGTCCTGCACGGAGGGCTCCGAGCCTTCCTCGTAGTTCATGACGAAGTTGACGGCGATGCGCGCGCCATTGGGCCATTTGGGGTTCGGCGGGTTGGCGCCATAGCCGATGAGATCGCGGTCGTAGGTGGCGGGCATGCACGGGTCTCCTCGCGACTAGGAAACAGCGATGGTCGCAGGCGCGGGCAACGTAAAAAAACTCCTGGTCGCCCCCTTGCCACCCTCGAGCCACATGTAGGCGGCGAAGGCGGCTGGGCGGTCGAGGATGGTGAGCGGGTGATGCCACACATTGGAGCCGTACGTGACGCCCTGGCGGGGGCCGGCGATGAAAACGCGCGCGCCGCGCATTTCGGGTCCGCCACCGGTGGCATGCGGCGCCACGACGATGAGCCAGCGGCCGGCCTCGATGGGAACGAACGATTGGGACGAGAACTCGTGCCGCTCCATCTGCCTGGCCACCAGCGGCAGCGACGACAGATCCTCCTTGCGCGACAGCGCCAGACTAGGGCGGGCGGATGGCCGCAAGTTGGAGAGCGCGCGATCGAAGTGGGTGTGCCCGGTGGGCTCCGGGATGGTCAGCACCTCGCCGAAAGGCGCGAACGGCTCGGCGGCCAGCGGCTCCATGATCAACTTCAATTCGCCACTCCTACATGCGCTTCGACAGGCCGACGAGCCGCTCCATAGCCACCATCAGCACGACCACACAGCTGATCAGCACGCCCGACGCGGCAGCGACACGCACATCCAAGGTCCACTCCATCATGCCCCACATGCGGATCGGCAGCATATCGGTGCGCGCGTTCGACAGGAACAGCGAGACGGGGACGTTGTCGATGGAGGCGATGACGCCATGAAGTAACCTAAGCGCAAGGCGGTCTGTCGAGGGCGCGAATGCCCAATGGATAGGCAATTTGCCCGTTGAAGGCGCTGCATGGATGGCGTCATCAAACCTTTCAACTCTTGAATCCCAGCATTTCAAAGGCTTCCATTCCCTGCCCCGTGGGAGCTGGGAGCAATGGCATGCGCCTTGCTCCTTAACCTTCCCAAGGTGTCCATTGCATAGGGGGTGCGCGATGAAGCGTCGGGACTTCCTCAAGTCGATCTCGGCGGCCGCCACGGCAAGCGCGCTGCCCATACCTGCCGTGTGGTCTCCTGCCAAGGCCCAATCGCGCCAGGAGACGTTGCTGGTCGTCAGCGAGTATAGCCCCAATAACTTCGACATCCACGGCGTCGGCACCAACCGCCCGGGCTACGAGGTGTCGTGGAACTGCTACGACCGGCTGATGTCGCACGGCGAGAAGACCTTGGCCGACGGCACCAAGTCCTACGACCGCGACAAGTTCACGCCCGAGCTGGCCGAGGACTGGAACGCTACCGACACGTCGGTGACCTTCAAGCTGCGCAAAGACGCGAAATTCCACGACGGCACGCCGATCACCGCCAAGGACGTGAAGTGGTCGTTCGACCGCGCCGTCTCCGTCGGCGGCTTCCCGACCTTCCAGATGAAGGCCGGCTCGCTGGAGAAGCCCGAGCAGTTCGTCGCCGTGGACGACATCACCTTCCGCGTCGACTTCATCCGCAAGGACAAGCTGACGATGCCGGATCTCGCGGTCATCGTGCCGGCCGTCTACCACTCCGAGCTCGTCAAGAAGAACGTGACCGAGAAGGACCCTTGGGGCCTCGAGTACACCAAAACCAACATCGCCGGGGGCGGCGCCTACAAGGTATCGCGCTGGCAGGCCGGCACCGAGGTCGTGTTCGACCGCAACGACGATTGGAAGAGCGGGCCGCTGCCGAAGGTCAAGCGCGTGATCTGGCGCACCGTGCCGTCTGCCGGCAACCGGCGCGCGCTCATCGAGCGCGGCGATGCGGACATCTCCGTCGATATGCCCAACAAGGACTTCGCCGAGCTCAAGCATGCCGGCAAGGTCGCCGTCGTCACCAACCTGATCGGCAACGGCATCAGCTACATCGGCATGAACTGCAAGAACCCGCCGTTCAACAACGTGAAAGTGCGCCAGGCGGTTGCCTACGCCATCCCCTACCAGAAGATCATGGATGCGGTGATATTCGGGCTCGCGGGGCCGATGTATGGCGCCAAACCGGATGCGCCCACCCAGATCGCGTGGCCTCAGCCGCACCCCTACACCACCGACCTCGCCAAGTCCAAGCAGCTCCTCGCCGAGGCGGGCCATCCCAACGGCTTCGAGACGACGTTGTCGTTCGATCTGGGTTTCGCCGTCGTCAACGAGCCGCTGTGCGTGCTCGTGCAGGAGAGCCTGGCCCAGGTCGGCATCAAGACGACCATCAACAAGATCCCCGGCTCCAACTGGCGCAACGAGCTGCTCAAGAAGGAGATGCCGCTGATCGCCAACTTCTTCTCGGGCTGGCTCGACTATCCCGAGTACTTCTTCTTCTGGTGCTATCACGGCCAGAACGCCGTGTTCAACACGATGAGCTACCAGGACAAGGACATGGACGCCATGATCGACGCGGCGCGCACCGCGGCCGCCAATGGCGACAAGGCCGCCTACGACAAGAACGTGGCGGGCTTCGTCAGGAAGGCCTTCGACGAGGTGCCGCGCATACCGCTGTTCCAGCCCACGCTCAGCTTGGCGCTGCAGAAGGACGTCTCCGGTTACCGCTACTGGTTCCATCGCCAGCTCGACTACCGGACGCTCGCAAAAGCCTGACGGCCTTCCGGCCGCACTAAGGGAGAGGATCAGGGGCCCCCGATGTTGAGCATGGCGCTCTTGCGCATGATGGTCGCCCTGCCGAGCCTGGTCGGGGTGGTGATTGTCACGTTCCTGCTGACGCGCGCTCTCCCCGGCGATCCGGCAGCCTATTTCGCCGGCCCGGCGGCCACCAAGGAGGCGATCGAGCAGATCCGCGTCAAGCTCGGCCTCGACAAGCCGCTGGTCGTCCAGTTCGGCCACTACGTTTCCGACCTGGCGCGTGGCGAGCTCGGCAATTCGCTGAGCACCGGCCAGCCGGTCGCCACCGAGATCAAGACGCGCCTGCCGGCCTCCGCCGAGCTGACGCTGCTCGGACTCCTGCTCTCCGTCTCCATCGCTGTGCCGCTGGGCATCCTCGCCGCCACGCGCCCGGGCTCGATCGTCGACCACACCTGCCGCGTTGTGGCGACAGCCGGCGTGTCGCTGCCCGTGTTCTTCACCGGCCTCATCCTCGTCTATGTCTTCTACTATCTGTTGGGCTGGGCGCCCGCCCCGCTCGGACGGCTCGACATTTTCCATAGTGCGCCGCCGCACATCACCGGCCTCTACCTGATCGACAGCGTCTTTGCCGGCGACTGGGAGGCGTTCCGCGCCAGCCTCAAGCAGCTTGTGCTTCCCGCGCTGACGCTCGGCATCTTCTCGTTGGCGCCGATCGCGCGCATTGCGCGCGCCTCGATGCTCGGCGTGCTCGCCTCCGACTTCGTGCGCACGGCGTGGGCGAGCGGGCTCACGCCCTTCACTGTGATCGTCACGTATGCCTTTCGCAACGCCATGCTGCCCGTGGTCACCACGCTCGGCATGGTGTTCTCCTTTCTCCTCGGAGCCAATGTGCTGGTCGAGAAAGTGTTCGCCTGGCCTGGCATCGGCTCCTACGCCGTCGAGGCTCTGATCGCCTCCGACTTCGCGCCGGTGCAGGGGTTCGTGTTGACGATGGCGCTGATGTACATCGCCCTCAACCTGCTGATCGACATCCTATACGGCCTGATCGACCCGCGCGTGAGGATCGAGGCATGAGCGACGTCACCGCCGGCAAGGTCGAAGCCCCGCACGCTACGGGCCTGGCGGCCACGCTCGGCCACGTCCGCTATGTTCTGGGCGAGAACCCGGTCACCGTATTCGCCTTCGGACTTTTCGCGCTCATCGTGCTGGCGGCGCTCATCGGCCCCTACATCGTCCCCTACGATCCCCTCGCGAGCAACACCGCCTCGGCCCTCAAGCCGCCCTCGGCCAAGCATTGGTTCGGGACCGACCAGCTCGGGCGCGACATCTTGAGCCGGGTGATCGTCGCGACACGCCTCGACTTCTTCATTGCCGTCGCCTCGGTCGCGCTGGTGTTCCTGATGGGCGGGCTCGCCGGCGTCGCAGCCGGCTTCTTCGGCGGCTGGACCGAACGCATCGTGTCGCGCATTGCCGACACCATCATGGCCTTTCCCCTGTTCGTGCTGGCGATGGGGATCGTCGCCGCGCTCGGCAATACCGTGCAAAACATCATCCTCGCCACCGCGATCGTGAACTTCCCGCTCTATGCCCGCGTCGCCCGCGCCGAGGCCAACGTGCACCGCGAGGCGGGCTTCGTGCAGGCGGCGCGCCTCTCCGGCAACGGCGAGTATCGCATCCTGCTCGGCCACGTGCTGCCCAACATCATGCCGATCATGATCGTGCAGATGTCGCTGACCATGGGCTACGCCATCCTCAACGCCGCCGGCCTGTCGTTCATTGGCCTTGGCGTGCGCCCGCCCACGCCGGAGTGGGGCATCATGGTGGCGGAGGGGGCTGCCTTCATGGTGTCAGGCGAGTGGTGGATCGCGTTCTTCCCCGGCGCGGCGCTGATGGTCGCCGTGTTCTGCTTCAACCTGCTGGGCGATGGCCTGCGCGATATCGTCGACCCGCAGCGGCGCACGTGAGGGGCATGAAATGACCTCCGCCGCGGTCCCCCTCCTCGATGTGCGCGACTTGACAGTGGAGTTCTCCACTCGGCGCGGCGTCGTGCGCGCCGTGCAGCACGTTGACATTACCGTGGCCAAGGGCGAGACGCTCGCCATCGTCGGCGAATCGGGCTCCGGCAAGTCGGTGACCTCCTATGCCGTGATGCGCATCCTCGACCGTGCCGGGCGCATCGCCGAGGGCTCCGTGAGCTTCACTGGCGTCGACCTGCGCGCGGCGGGTGAGGACAAGATGCGCGATCTGAGGGGCCGGGAGATGTCCATGATCTTTCAGAACCCGCGCGCCGCCCTCAACCCGATCCGCAAGGTCGGCCATCAGATCGAGGATGTGCTGCGCCAGCATGCCCAAGCCGGCTCCGACGACGTCACCGAGAAGGCGGTCGGCACGCTCGAGCAGGTGCGAATCGCGCGGCCCAAGGAGCGCTACCACGCATATCCCTTCGAGCTGTCGGGCGGCATGTGCCAGCGCGTCGTCATCGCGCTGGCATTGGCCTGCCGGCCGCAGCTGCTGATTGCCGACGAGCCCACCACCGGTCTCGACGTGACCACGCAGAAGACCGTGATGGACCTCGTCGTCGAGCTGACCCGCAAGCGCGGCATGTCGACCATCCTCATCACACACGATCTGGGGCTGGCGGCCGCCTATTGCGACCGCGTGGTGGTGATGGAGAAGGGACATGTGGTGGAGACCGCGGCGTCCAAGACCATCTTCACGACGCCCTCCCACACGTACACCCGCAAGCTGATGCGGGCGACGCCGCGCCCGGGCGTCGGCTTGCGCGACCTGCTGCCGGAGGAGCATGCTGTGCTCCAAACGGCTGACACGGCGTCGAAGTTGAATGGTGCCGGCCAACCCAGCGGCAACAATCGCGCCCCCCTGCTAGTGGTCGAAAGCCTCGTCAAGGAGTATCCGCGCAAGGACCTCAACGGCGCCTTCGCTAAGCTCTTCAAGCGCAACGGCGAGGCCCGGCCTGAGATGAAAACATTCCGTGCCGTCGACGGCATCAGCTTCACCGTTCACAAGGGCGAGAGCGTGGGCCTCGTCGGTGAGTCCGGCTGCGGCAAGTCGACCACATCCGCCATGGTCATGCGCCTGATCGATGCTTCCGACGGCCGCATAACCTTCGATGGGCAGGACATCGGCGTCATCCCCGCCAAGAAGTTCGCCACGCTACCCCTGCGCAAGCGCATCCAAATGGTCTTCCAGGACCCGACCGACAGCCTCAACCCCCGCTTCACGGCCGAGCGGGCCATCGCCGATCCGATCCTGCGGCTGGGCGATGCCAGGGGCCGCAAGGCCGTGCGCACGCGCTGCGAGGAGCTGGCGCGGCAGGTCGGGCTCCCGATCGAGCTGCTGGGCCGCTTCCCGCACCAGCTCTCGGGTGGCCAGAAGGCCCGCGTTGGCATCGCACGGGGGATTGCGTTGAAGCCCGACCTCGTCATCCTCGACGAGCCGACGGCGGCGCTCGATGTGTCGGTGCAGGCGGTCGTGCTCAACCTGCTGCAGGAGCTCAAGGAAACGCTGGGCATGAGCTACCTTTTCGTCTCCCACGATCTCAATGTGGTGCGGCTGCTGTGCGATCGGGCTATCGTCATGCAGGCGGGTCGGATCGTCGAGCAGGGGCCGACCGAGCACGTGCTGTTTGCGCCCGAGACGCAGTACACGCGCGACCTGTTGGCCGCAATCCCGCACCCGCCGGTGTGATTGTGCTGTCATCCTGGTCTGTCCCCGGGATCCAGCGTGCCGCAGCGATTGCGGCGATGATGCGCTCCAGCGGCGCGGGTTGACAAGTTTGGAGTAGGCCTTGAACGACGCAAATGACGATACCGTCGGCACGCTGATCGATGCGAGCGCCGCGGCGCTCGGGCTCGGCATCGAGCCGGAGTGGAAGCCTAGCATCAAGGCCAACCTGCAGGTGACGCTGAAACTAGCGGCGCTGGTGGCCGACTTCGAGCTCCCCGACGAGGCGGAGCCGGCGCCCGCGTTCGAGGCTTGACGGCCATGGATCACTGGGCATCCGCAGCTGAGATCGCCGCAGCCCTTGCGTCCGGGAAGACGACCGCCGTCGCTGTGACGGAGGCCGCGCTGGCTCGCATCGCCGATCGCGACAAGGCGCTCAATGCATTCACTGCCGTCACCGCCGAGCGTGCGCGCGCCCGGGCCCGCACGATCGACGCCGACCGGGCAGCGGGCAAGCCGCTGGGCCCGCTTGCGGGCGTGCCATTCGCGGTGAAGAACCTGTTCGACGTGGCGGGCCTGCCGACGCTCGCCGGCTCCAAGATCAACCGCGACCGCCCTCCGGCCATGGCCGACGCCACGTTGATCGCACGCCTGGAAGCCGCCGGCGCGGTGCTGGTCGGTGCGCTCAACATGGGTGAGTACGCCTACGACTTCACCGGCGAGAATGTGCACGACGGCCCCTCGCGCAACCCGCACGATACGGCCCGCATGACCGGTGGCTCCTCCGGCGGCTCGGGAGGTGCGGTGGCCGGCGGCTTGGTGCCGATCGCGATTGGCTCGGATACCAACGGCTCCATCCGTGTGCCGGCCTCGTTCTGCGGCCTGTTCGGCCTCAAGCCTACCTATGGCCGGCTCTCGCGTGCCCGCACCTTCCCCTTCGTGGCGAGCCTCGACCACGTGGGGCCGCTCGCCCGCTCGGCACAGGATTTGGCGCTCGCCTACGACGCCATGCAGGGCCACGACCCCGAGGACCCCGTGTGCGCCAGACGGCCGGTAGAGCCGGTGTTGGCCGGGATCGACCGCGGCACGGCCGGTCTGCGCATCGCGGTTGCGGGCGGCTATTTCCGGTGCGGCGCCTCGCCCGAGGCGCTGGCGGCCGTCGAGCGCGTGGCCAACGCACTCGATGCATCGCACACCATCGAGTTCCCCGAGGCCGGTCGCGCGCGGGCCGCGGCCTTCATCATCACGACGACAGAGGGCGCGGCGCTGCATCTCGACCGCCTGCGCACACGGGCGAAGGACTTCGACCCGGTCGTGCGCGACCGCCTGATCTCCGGCGCCATGGTGCCGGCACCGCTGGTAGTGAGAGCGCAGAAGTTCCGGCGCTGGTATCGCGAGCGCGTGCTCGAGCTGTTCGAGAGCGTCGATGCCATCCTGGCGTCGGCCACGCCGTCCCCGGCGTCGCGCATCGGGCAGCAGACCATGCTGCTCGACGGTGCGGAGGTGCCGTTGCGGCCCAACATCGGCATCTTCACCCAGCCGATCTCGTTCATCGGCCTTCCCGTGGTCGCCGTGCCGGTGCCGCTCGAGCCGCTGCCGATCGGCGTGCAGATCATCGCCGCGCCCTGGCGCGAGGACGTGGCGCTGCGCATCGCCCACGCGCTGGAGAAGGCCAAGGTCGTCGTCGCGCCGCGGCCGGCCCAATAGGGAGAAGGGAGGAGCAACATGGAGGTAGATCTGCCCGACGTCGTGGCCGAGGTGCGCGAGGTCTTCGAGCGCTACGAGAAGACGCTCGTCACCAGCGATGTGGCGGCCCTCAATTCCATGTTCCGCAACGACGAGCGCACCACCCGCTACGGCGTCGGCGAGAACCTCTACGGCCACAACGAGGTCGCAGCCTTCCGCGTCGCGCGCTCGCCGATCAACCTGGAGCGCACGCGCGATCGGGTTGTGATCACCATCTGCGGCCGCGACTTCGCGGTGGCCTCCACTCACTTCCGCCGCGACAGTCTGCCTGGCAAGATCGGCCGGCAGATGCAGACCTGGGTGCGGTTTTCGGAGGGCTGGCCGGTGGTCGCCGCGCACGTCAGCATCATCGAGGCGCCCAAGAGCTGAGAACCGATCGGCGCCGATGGCACGACACGACATCCCCATCGACATCCGCGGCCTGCACGAGGCCTACGCGCGCGGGCTCGACCCTGCGGCGGCGGTGGAGTCCGTGTTCGACGCCATCGGCAAGGCGGCCGATCCCGGCATCTTTATCTCGCTCGTCGACCGGAAGGCAGCGCGCCGGGCCGCGGGCAAGCTCGGGCGCTTCGATCCAACCTCCAAGCCGCTGTGGGGAATCCCGTTCGCCGTCAAGGACAACATCGATGCGGCGGGACTGCCGACCACCGCCGCCTGCCCGGCGTTCGCCTATGCGCCCAAAGCGAGTGCGACCACGGTCGAGCGGGTGCTGGCCGCCGGCGCCATCCTGATCGGCAAGACCAATCTCGACCAGTTCGCCACCGGCCTCGTCGGCGTGCGCACGCCGTATCCGGTGCCGCGCAACGCATTCGATCCCGCAATCGTGCCCGGCGGCTCGAGCTCGGGTTCGGCGATCGCTGTGGCGCGCGGGCTCGTTCCATTCGCGCTCGGCACAGACACCGCCGGCTCGGGCCGCGTGCCGGCCGGGCTCAACAACATCGTCGGGCTGAAGCCGTCGGTGGGTGCGGTCTCCAACCGCGGCGTCGTGCCGGCCTGCAGCACGCTCGACTGCGTGTCGGTCTTTGCCGGGACGGTCGACGACGCCTGGGCGGTCTATGCGGTGATGGCGGGCGAGGACAAGGGCGACCCCTTCTCACGGCCGATCGCGCTCGATCGCCCCGGGCCTGTGCCGCCGCACCCGTTGATCGGCATTCCACGGCCCACCGACCAGAAATTCTTCAGCGATGCGGCCGCCAAGGCCGCCTGGCGCGCCGGCGTCAAGGCTCTCAAGGCGCTGGGCGCCGACCTGATCCAGGTCGACATGGCGCCCTTCAACGAGGTGGCAGCTCTGCTTTACGAGGGGCCCTGGGTGGCCGAGCGCTACGCGGCGATCGGTCCGTTCCTCGCCAAGCACGCGCTAGAGGTGCATCCCGTCACGCGGCGGATCATCGACAAGGCCAAGGCCTTCTCGGCGGCCGACGCCTTTGCCGGCCTCTATCGGCTGGAGGCGCTCAAGAGCGCAACCGAGCCCGTGTGGCGGGGCATCGACGCGCTGGCCGTGCCTACCACGCCCTGCGCGCCGACGCTTGCCGAGGTGGCAGCCGACCCTATCGGTTCCAACTCGCGGCTCGGCACATACACCAACTTCGTCAACCTGCTTGACCTTGCCGCCATTGCCGTGCCCGGTCCGCTGCGCAAGGACGGGCGGCCGGCCGGCATCACCTTCATCGGTCCCCGCGGCCGCGACGCCCAGCTTGCGAGCCTCGCCCGCGTCTTCCATGTCGTGACGGCCTCGACCATCGGAGCCACGGGTCGCCCCCTGCCGCCGCTCGAGCCTCTGCCCAAGGCCGCCCCGGCCGGCACGGTCGAGCTCGTCGTGGTGGGGGCTCACCTCTCGGGCCTCGCGCTCAACCACGAGCTGCGCATGCTTGGCGGCATTTTTCTGCGCACCGTCGAGACCGAGCCCTCCTACGAGCTCTACGCGTTGCCCGGCGGCCCGCCCGAGCGTCCCGGCCTCGTCCGCGTCGCCGCCGGCACCGGCCATGCCATTGCCGCCGAGGTGTGGGCGCTGCCTGTGAAGGGTTTCGGCCGCTTCGTTGCCGGCATCCCCGCCCCGCTCGGCGTCGGCACGCTGCTGCTTGCCGACGGTACACAACCGAAAGGCTTCCTGTGCGAGGCCGAGGCCATCCGCTCCGCCCGCCCTATCTCCTCATTCGGCGGCTGGCGCGCCTACCTGGCGGCCCATAAGGGCTGATAGCGATCCGCAGAGCGATTGTCATTCCCGCGGAGGTGTCACGGAACTGCACCTGCTCACAGCAGCTTATGGCCTGGAGCTGTAAGACTCTGATCAAGCACAAATTTTCTGTTTCTGGGGGTTCAACTGCCGTGCCAACGAGGCAGCCGGCAGTAAGTTTTGATCCGGATGAGACATCGGCATCATCACGCTTCCTTCACCCCGTATTCCAGGATGCCCTGCTCATTACCGTAATACTTGTAGGGCAGGAACTTGCCGGACATGGTGATCTTCACGCGGTCGCCCTTGGGGTTCGGCAGGCGCTCAATCTCCATATCGAAATCGATTGCCGACATGATGCCGTCGCCGAATTCTTCCTCGATCAGCGCCTTCCACGCTGGCCCGTTCACCATCACCAGCTCGTAGAAGCGGTAGATGAGCGGGTCGGTGGGCGGCATTGCCGTGCCGCGGTGGGGCACCTCGTTGAGCATGCGCTCCTCGGCGGGCGAGAGCCCGAACAGACCCGCTGCCTTCTTCGCTAGCGGCTTGACGAGCTTCATCTGGCCCAGCAGCGCACCGACCACCAGCACCGGCGACATACCGCCGATCTCGTCGGTGATCTGCTTCCAGGTCCAGCCCTTCTCGCGCTTGATGTCGAGGATCTTCTCGGTCAGGTGCTCGCGCTTCATGGGTATCTCTCCTTGGACAGGTTCGACGGGTTGATTGAAAGGCTGAGGACTGTCGACGCCGTTCGCCATAACTCCCCTCGTGGCAGTGCCGCCGCTCACCAAGGTGCGTGCCCAGGCGCGTGCGCGCGCCAGCGGTCCGGGCGGCTTGGCCGCACCGTTGCTAGGATTATGCGGCCGAGACATGGCTGGCCGGTAGACGGACGGCGGCAGCTTGGCCAGCCGGCTCGGATACAGTGGCCGTCGAGGCATGAGGTGCAAACACGGCTGTGGGGCGCACGACGGGGGGAGAGCGGCGCGCGGCAGAGCTGGGGGTATTTGCAACGGCCATTTCGCGCGAGCGCGTGACTAGAAACTCGATCATGTGATTGCGCAACGGATAGTAGTTGGGCAGCTTGTGCAGCTCGGCGCGGATGCGCTCCTTGGGCAGCGTGTTCTCGACGATCTCGGCGATCGACGCCTTCGGCCCGTTGGTCATCAGCAGGATCTTGTCGGCCAGCAGCAGCGCCTCGTCGACGTCGTGCGTGATCATGAACACGGTCTGGCGGGTGGCGTTGCGGATGGCGATCACCTCGTCCTGCAGAGAGCCGCGCGTCAGCGCATCGAGCGCAGAGAACGGCTCGTCCATCAATAGCATGCGCGGCTCGATGGCGAGCGCGCGGGCGATGCCGACACGCTGCTTCATGCCGCCCGAAAGCTGCGACGGCTTCTTGTGTTCGGAACCGTCGAGATGCACCAGCGTCAGGTACTTCATCGCGTGTTCGCGAATCTGGCTGCGCGACCAGTCCGGATGGCGTGAGGAGACGGCAAGCTCGACGTTGCCCAGCGCAGACAGCCACGGCATCAGCGCGTGGCCCTGGAATATCACGGCGCGATCGAGGCTTGGGCCCAGCACATGCTTGCCGGCGGCGATGATGTGGCCATCCGTCGGCGCATCCAAGCCGGCGAGAATATTGAGGATGGTGGACTTGCCGCAGCCCGAATGGCCAATGACGCAGGCGAACTCGCATTCCGCCACGTTGAACCAAAGGTCCTCGAACACGGTGAACTCCCCGCTCCGCGATGCGTCGGGAAATCGCCGGGTCAGGCCCTGCGCGCTGATGAACCCCGTCCTAGTCGGCATAGGCTACCAGCCGCTGCAGTTTGGCCATCAGCTGGTCGAGCAGCATGCCGATCACGCCGATAAAGAGGATGGCTGTAATGACGTTGGTGATGGAGAGGTTGTTCCACTCGTTCCAGACGAAGTAGCCGATGCCGGTGCCGCCAACCAGCATCTCGGCGGCCACGATCACCAGCCAGGCGATACCGATTGAGATTCTCATGCCCGTGAGGATGGTGGGCGCGGCCGCGGGTAGAATCACGCGCCACGCCGTGCGGCACGGGCTCATCTCCAATGTCTTGGCGACGTTGAGCCAGTCGCGGCGCACCGTTGCAACACCGAAGGCGGTATTGATCAGCATCGGCCACAGCGAGCAGATGAAAATCACGAAGATGGCGGAGATGCCGGAGTCCTTGATGGTGTAGAGCGCCAGCGGCATCCAGGCCAGCGGCGAGATCGGCTTCATGACCTGGATGAACGGATCGAGCGCGCGGTTCATCAGCGGCGACATGCCGATGAGAAATCCGACTGGCATAGCGACCGCCACCGCCAGCAGGTAGCCCAGCGCGACGCGCCCGATCGAGTAGGCGAGCTGGATGCCGATGCCCTTGTCGTTGGTGCCCTTGTCGTAGAAGGGGTCTTTCAGATGCTGCCAGATCTTGGCGCCGACCTCGGCGGGGCCGGGCATCGCGGATTTGCCCTGCGTCGCCGCGGCGCCCATCAGCTTGGCGTACTCGGGGTCCATCTTGACGGCGGTGCCGGTCCCCGCCGTGGCGATGTGCCAGACGCCGACGATCAAGCCGAACAGGGCAAGCGAAACTAGACCCGCGCGCAGGCCGAACCATTTTTGCGTCATATGCCGGCGCCCCTCCCCCGCGCTCAGGTCGCGCGCTTGATGGTGAAGCTCTTCACGTACTCCTCGGCCTTGGCCGGATCGAACTCTTTGCCCATCACCTTGAAATTCTTGCTGGCCGTGGCGGCCGGAATTAGGCCCACCTCCTTCATGAGCTTGGCGGTGTCGGTGGCGAGGAAGACCTGCTTGGCCACACCGGCGTAGTCTACATCGCCCTTGAGCTGACCCCAGCGCTTCATCTGGGTGAGAATCCACACCGCAAACGACTCGTAGGGAAAGGGATCGAAGTCGATGCGCTTGGCATCGGTCGATACGGAGCCGAGGCCGTCGGCGTAGGTGCCAGTCAGGATCTGCTCCAGCACGGTTTCCGGCTGGTTGAGGTAGTTGGCCGGCGCGATTGCCGCAGCGATCTGCTTGCGGTTCTCGGATTTTGCGGCGAACGCAGTGGCGTCGATAACCGATTTGAGCAGCGCGGCGTAAGTGTTCGGCATGGTGGTGACGAACTCCTTCGACGCCGCGAAGGCGCAGCAGGGATGCCCGTCCCACATCTCCTTGGAGAGCATGTGGATGAAACCGACGCTGTCGTAGACAGCGCGCTGATTGAATGGGTCCGGGCCGAGGAAGCCGTCGATGTTGTCGGCTCGCAAATTCGCCACCATTTCGGGCGGCGGCACAGCCCGGATCTGGATGTCGGTGTCAGGGTCGATGCCGTGCTCGGCCACGTAGTAGCGCAGCAGATAGTTGTGCATCGAATAGTCGAATGGCACCGCGAACTTGAAGCCCTTCCACGACTTCGGGTCGCGCTTGTCCTTGTGCTTGACGGCGAGCGTGATGGCCTGGCCGTTGATGTTCTCGACCGCCGGCATGGTGTAGGGGATAGGATTCGACCCGATGCCCATGGTAATTGCCAGCGGCATGGGCGAGAGCATGTGTGCGGCGTCGTACTCCTTGTTGAGCGTCTTGTCGCGGATGACGGCCCAGCCGGCGGTCTTCACCACCTCCACATTGAGGCCGTGCTTAGTATAGAAGCCCATCGGGTGCGCCATGATGATCGGCGTGGCACACGTGATCGGGATGAAACCGACCTTGAGGTCTTTCTTCTCGGGCGCCGCGGCCTGGGCGAACACCTCCGTCGCTAGCCCGAGCGGAAAGAACTGCGAGATGGCCGCGAGTGCCGTGGAGATGCCGACCGCGCTCAGGAAGGCGCGCCGCGAGCGATCCTCGGGGAACAGCGCGCGCACGACCGCCGATTCGACGATGCGGGCGGTGCGGACGTCGGCCGATGCCAAGGTCGCCGTGTCGTGCTCCGGTTGGCTGGCATGACCTCCGCAGCTGCAGCCGCCCTTCTGCAAGGAACGATCGGCATCGAACGGATTGTCGAAGCTCATCGGTGCCACCCCTTCTGCTTCCCGCAAGAGCAGTCGACGCGCAGGGTTGCCCTGTGCGCCCGACGATACACTGGTTAATAAGAAAGCAACCGCCGTGCCAGGAAACCTGTGGGCGCAAAAGAGAAGCGTTCTTAGGGTGTTGTGCCCAAGCGCCGCGCTCGGAGATTGCTAAGCGCTGATTGTGGCGCGATCGAAAGTGCAAAAGTTGAGCAGATGCGCATAGCATGTGCAGCGGAGGCAAGAGCGACGCCATGGGCCCCGATCCGATCGGACTGTGCTCTTCGCGTCTGCGCCTGAACGAGGCTCGTGGAAATCTTGCAACCCGTGAACGGCAATTGCTGCGGTGCATGAGTGAGCACTTGTGCAGGTTACTCGGACGCCTGCGAGACACCCCATCCACGCGCGCCGAGGGGAGGCGTCGGAGAAGCGCCAAGGCACGAAATCGCGGGAAGTGGAGGCGTGACGGCGCAGCGGGCTCTATGGGGATTTAATCGCCGGCGGCGTGATGGCGGTGGTGGAGTGAGCCACCGAGCCGGCAGAACCTACTGCTTGGGGGCGATCTGAGACATCTGGGCGAGGGGAAAGGTAGCCTAGCGCGTGCCGAGCGGCAGGGACGAAGGGCGACAACACGAGCGGGAACGTGCCGGGCCGATGACCGGTGTGTGAGGAGACGGGAGGCTTTGCGGGGAGTAATGGGAGCAGGTGTCATGACGTGTCGATCCTAATCGGCGTCGGAGCAGAGGTTGGCCGAAATGTCGGCTCGCAGCCGCGCTATTTGCAGCCCGCGCGTCATCGACGCTGGGACGGTTCACGCTGACCGACAGCACGGCAGGGACGGTCGCAGATATTTGCCGCGTGTTGGACGGCATGCCTCTGGCGATCGAGTTCGCTGCCGCCCGCCTGAAGCTGCTCACCCCAGCCGAGCTGCTGACGCACCTCGACGATTGCTTAAGACTCTTGACCTCGGGCAGTCGTACGGCCCTGCCGCGGCACCAGACCTTACGGGCCGTCGATACGGCCGAAAAACTCAGGGGAAAGACCCTTGCCACCTTCCAACTCGATACCCTGGAGGTGATGCCCTACGACTGGCTCAAGAAGAACGGCGTTGCCTTCAAGGATGTGCAGGTGCGCTACATGGGCTCGACGCCGGAAGCGGTCGAAGCCTTCAAGGCCGGCGCAATCGATTGGATCTGTACGATCGAGCCTTACGGCACGGCGTTGCTTAATGACGTGAAGGGCTCGCACATGCTCTCAAACGGCCGCGATATCTACGGGGAAGGTTACACCGACTGCGTGCTCGCTTGCCGCGCCAATCTCATCAGGGACAATCCGGCAGGCCTCAAGGCCATCATCAAGGCAATGATGAGGGCCCAGCACATGGCGGAGACGCAGCAGGCTGAAACGCTCAAGAAGCTGGTCGGCATCTATTACAAGACGTCGATGGAGAACGCTACCCTTGCTATGGGCAAGCAGCCCGCCGTGGTCGACGCGCGCAAGCAGACGGACTTCATCCTGCAGCGCACCGACAGCCTCATCGAGATGGGCTACATCAAAAACAAGCCGGGCCGCGATGCCATTGACTGGACGTTGCTTGAGCAGGTGATTGCCGAGAACGCGGATCTTTATTCGAAGCTCAAGTTCAAGGCGGCGTAATGGCAACGCTCGCGTCCATCGGCCGCCAGGTGGAGGACATGGCGCTGAGCGCCGGCGGGGTTGTCACTCCGCCGGCCCGGAGCCGGCGCTCTGCACTTTGGTCCCGCACTTTGTTGTCTGCCCAGCGCTTTCTGTGGGCGCTCCTTGTCCATCGGCGCCTTCACGGTGATCTGGGAGTTGTGCTGGTTGGCGGGGCTCGCCGATCCGAAACTGCTGCCGCCGCCGCACATCTTCCTCGGCGACATGGCCGAGCAGGCCAAGTACTTCAACAGCGCGACGCGCTGGTCGATCGGCGTAAACCCGGCCGACGGTCCTAGTCCCTACCAGGCCGTGTTGATTACGATCGGCGCCACCACCATGCGAGTGCTCGTCGGACTGGTGATTGCCTCGGTGCTCGCCATCTCAATCGGCGTTTTGGTACGTTATTTTTTGCTGTTCGAGCGGCTCACGCTGCCGACCATCACGCTTTTGTCACCCGTGTCGCCGACCGCCTGGCTACCCGTGGCGATCTTCCTATTTGGTATCGGCAACGCGCCCGCGATCTTCATGGTGGTGATCGCGCTTTTCTTCCACATGGTATTGGCGACCATCAGCCAAATCGACGGCGTCAACCGCAACCTCATCAACGTTGCCCGCACCATGGGCGCCAGCAAACGGCAGACCTATGCGCAGGTTATCGTTCCGGCGATCCTTCCTGGTCTTTTGATGGTGCTGCGCATGAACTTGTTTGGCGCTTGGATGGTGGTGCTGGTGGCAGAATCAACCGGCGTCGGTTATGGTCTGGGGCAAGTGATCATGATGGCTCGCAATACCTTCAATCCGTCCTTGGTCTTCTTCACGATCGCCCTGATCGGCGTGCTGGGCTTCACAGGTGGCATCGGCGTAGATGGGAACATGCACGGTGCCTCCCTTGAGTACGTCGCGCTCGGCGCCGGGTGGAATACCGACGACGGCAAAGGCGTCGCCCCGGTCGAGCGTGGCACGGGCGTCGACCAGCGATTCGGCGCGGAACGCCACCTTGACCGCGCCGCTCGCATCGAGCGTCTGGAGGATCCTGCGGCTGAGCTCGCTCTGATCGGCGTCGACCACCGCGATTGGGATCTTGCGCAGGATCTGGTTGAGGTAGGGCTGGGGATAATAGAAGCCATAGACGATGAGCGGCTTCCACCCGGGATGACGGTGTGGCTCAAACGCTAATATCGTGGCTCGTCATGAGGTCCAGCCAGAGCCACTGCCCTGGGTGGACAGGCGCAAATCGCTCTGTCGCGGCTTCGGGCTGATCCGGCGCAGCCGGAATTGCGCGCTTCATTCTGTGCACGCGAGCCACCCGAGCCCAAACGAGAGCGGCGTGGGCAACTGTCTCGCCGTGCCATCGGTACCGGGGCGGTATCGGCGGTGCGGCACATAGAAGACACGGATTCCCTGCCTTGCGTGCAGCACACACAGCTTCACTCTCGCCTCCGCGCCGAGATTGCGGACGTGCTCTGCACCGCTCCGCTTTGAAGCCTGCGCGCCTCTGTGGTGTCCATACGATCACATTTCCGGCAAGCGGTGCCCAAAACGGAAGCAACTTGGACACTGGTTGCCTCCATTGAACCGGAGGCACAGTGCAGCCGACGTGCCGCCCGCCCGAGGCCGCGTGGTCACAACATACTGACAACCAATAGGATTGTGGCTGCCCAAATCCGCGCGAGACGGTGTGCCCGCGTCGATATGCGGGCGGCAACGACCTTTGGCACGTTTGGCGCATTGCATCCCATTGAGCGCTTCCAAAGCGCCCGCCGAGGATGGCCATGAGTTCTTACGTGAAAGAGCTGCTTCAGCGTTTTGGGGACGACTGCGGCCCGACTGACGATGGAATCGCGGAACTGCCATTCGTGCGGCAGGTTCTGGGCCGTAAGACGGTGCGTGCCTACACGGGCGCAATGCCGTCCGATGCGCTGCTCGAGCTACTCTGTGCTGCGGCGCTCAGCGCGTCCGCCAAGTCCGACTTCCAACAAGCCTCCATCCTGCGCGTTCTCGACCCAGGAAAACGCGCCAGCATCGGCAAGCTATTCCCGGCGATGCCCTGGATCGGGGCCGCCCCGGTGTTCCTCGCCTTTCTCGGTGATGCTCGGCGTCTTGAGCGCATCGGAACATTGCGCGGCAAGCGCGTCGCCAACGGCACGCTTGAGGGCTTCTTCAACGCGACGGTCGACGCCGCCCTGGCCATGCAGACTTTCATTCTTGCGGCGGAGAGCGCCGGGCTCGGCTGCTGTCCGATCAGCGTGATCCGCAACAAGGTCGACGAGCTTGCCGCGATCCTTGGCCTCCCCGACCAGGTGTTTCCGGTCGCGGGCCTTTGTGTCGGATATCCCGCGCGTGCGGGCTTCGTCAGCCTGCGCCTGCCGCGCACCGTGACGCTGCATCACGATGTCTACGATGACGGCGCACTGGCCGACGCGGTGGGCGACTACGACCGGCGCCGCGACGCCATCCATTCGATCCCCAAGGAACAGCAGCGCTTTACCGACGAATTCGGTGTGGCCGATTTCTACGGGTGGTCGGAGGACAAGGCGCGTCAGGCGGCCAAGCCCGAGGGGGCTGCGTTCCCGATCTATCTGCGCAAGCACGGCTTCACATTGGGGTGAAAGCGTAAGAGGAGATCTCCAGTCATGACTATGCGTCTATCGACGGCCTCACGGCTCTGCCTGGCGCTCAGCGGGTGGCTGGCGGCGTGCCTTCTGACCGCGGCCTTGCCGCAGCCAGCCGACGCTGCAACGCTCGATGAGATCAAGAAGCGCGGCTACATGATCGTGGCTACGGAGGATGATTTCCGGCCGTTCGAGTTCATCAAGGACGGCAAGCCGACCGGCTTCGACAACGAGCTCGTCGACGAGCTGCGCAAGTATGCCCCGTTCGAGATCAAGCAGGAGATCCTGCCGTGGACCGGCCTTCTCGCCGGCGTGAGCACGGGCAAATACGACATCGCCATCACGGCCGCGATCATCACCAAAGAGCGCAAGCAGTCGCTCGACTTCACGAGCCCGATTGCCGACGCCACGCACTACTACGTCAAGCGCAAGAACGATGCGAGCATCTCCGCGATCAAGGACCTGAGTGGCAAGACTGTCGGCGTGCAGGCCGGCAGCGCGCTGCTCGGACGGCTGCCCGAGCTCGAAACAATGCTGAAGAACGGCGGCGGCAAGCTCGGCAAGGTGGTCGAGTACACCTCCTACCCCGAGGCCTACCAGGATCTGGCGCTCGGACGCACCGACTACGTTGTTAACACGATCATCAACCTGAAGACGCTGATCGCCGAGAAGCCCGCCGTGTTCGAGATCGGCCAACCCGTGTCGGGCAAATCGTTCCCCGCCTGGGCCATCAAGAAAGGCAATGACGATCTCTTGGCCTTCATGAACGAGTTCATCGCCAAGCAGAAGGCCAGCGGCAAGTTCGCCGAGTTGCAAAAGAAGTGGTTCGGCGAAGCCTTCCCGGATCTGCCGGTCACGTTCGAACCCGAGTTCTGACGGCACGCGCTAGCTAGCAGCGGACAATGAGCGCCGCCGACATCCTCGCGATCCTTCAGGGTGCCGTGACGACGATATCGCTGTCGTGCGTAGGCATTCTGCTCGGGCTGCCGCTGGGGCTGCTTCTTGCGGTCGCGCGATGGGCCAGGGTCCCGGTCGTCGCGCAGGTGGTGACGGTCTACGTCAGCATCCTGCGCGCGACACCCCTGGTGACGCTGCTGCTGCTGCTGTTCTTTGCTCTGCCCAACATCGGCGTGCCGATCGGTGCCGTTTCGGCCGCTATTCTCGCGCTGACCATGAACACCTCGGCCTTTAACTGCGAGGTGTGGCGCGCCAGCCTGATGAACTTCCCCAAGGACCAGTACGAGGCCGCGCAGTCGGTCGGCATGTCCGCCAGCCAGCGCTTCTTCAGGATCGTGCTGCCGCAAGTCTGGCGCGTCAGCCTGCCCGGACTCGTCAACGAGATGTCGCTGCTGATCAAGGTCACGCCCGTGCTGGCCGTGGTGGGCGTCGTCGACATCACACGCGCCGCGGTCAGGATCGGCGCGGAGACCTATGAACCCCTGCCGCCCTTTCTTGTGGCGCTGGCGATCTACGTGCCGATTGTCTACGCGGTCGTATCCGTGCAACGACTGATGGAGCGTCGGCTGGCCCGCGCGGAGGCTGTGGCATGATCCACGACTTCCTCATCGTATGGCGCGAGCGGGATCTGCTCCTCGCCGGCCTCACCAACACCATCGTGCTGTCGCTTGCCTCCACCGTTGCAGCCCTGCTGCTCGGGGCGCTGCTGACGGCGCTTCTCACGTCACGACGCACGAGCGCCCGGTTCGTGACCGGCAGCTTCGTCGACGCTATGCGCTGCATCCCGTTCCTGCTGTTTGCCTACATCGTCTACTACGGACTGCCGTCCGTGGGCGTCAATTTCGGCAACTGGAACGCCGGGCTGGTGGCGCTCATCATCTATAACACTGCCTACATGGCGGAGATCCTACGCGGGGCCTGGGCAGCCCAGCCCATCGAACCGATCGACGCCGGCTACGCCTTCGGCTTCACCGGCCTGCGCCACTTCCGCCGTATCGTGCTGCCGCCACTGCTGTTGTCGGCGGCACCCGTGATCGGCAACCAAGTGATACAGATCATCAAGGACAGCGCCTTTCTCACGGTGATCGCGCTGCCGGAGCTGACCCATGCGGCGAGCTCGATCCAGTCGCGCCACTACATACCCTTCGCCGCATTCATCACCGCGGTGCTGCTGTACTGGATTCTTTGTCTGACGGTGGAGGCATGCGTGGCTGCGGTCGGACGCGTCGCGGAGGCCCGCCGATGACGCGGCCCCGCCCACCGATTGCAGACGAGGCCCGCCCGGTCCTTACCGTCTCCGGCGTCTCGAAGTCGTTCGGCTCCCTCGCGGTGCTGGACGACATTAGTCTTCGCGTGCAGCGCAGCGAGACGGTCTGTCTGCTCGGCCCGTCAGGCTCGGGCAAATCCACGCTGCTCCGATGCATCAACTGGCTGGAGAAGCCCGACAGCGGGCAGGTGTACCTGAACGGCGAGCCCATCGGCGTGACCACCGGCGGCGTGGTTATGAGCGACCGCGACTTGGCGCGCATCCGCACCCGTATCGGCATGGTCTTCCAGCATTTCGCACTCTGGCCGCACCTGACCGTTCTGCAGAACATCATGGAGGCCCCCGTGCAGGTCCAGCGTCGGCCCAGGGCGCAGGTGCGCCAGGAGGCCGAGGAGCTGCTTGCCAAGGTGGGCCTGATCGACAAGCGGGACGTCTTCCCAGCCAAGCTATCCGGCGGACAGAAGCAGCGGGTCGGGATCGCCCGCGCTCTAGCCATGCGTCCGGAGCTGCTGCTATTCGATGAGCCGACCAGCGCGCTCGATCCGGAGCTGGTCGGCGAGGTGCTGGCGGTGATGCGCGCGCTGGCGGCCGATGGCATGACAATGGTGGTGGTAACCCACGAGATGAGCTTTGCCCGCGAGGCGGCCAGCCGTATCGTATTCCTGGATCGTGGCCGCATCGTCGAGACTGCCGCTCCCGGCGACTTCTTCACCGCACCCGCGACCGAGCGCGCCCGACAGTTCCTGCTTCGCTACGCCGGCAATGGCGTACAGCCCCGCAACGGCGCCGCATCCGGGTCGCCCGCTTGAACTTTGAGCCAAGGACCAAGGCTATGTCACCTGTATTCCACTTCATGCCCAATGCGCCCAAGCCGGTCGCGCCGTACAGCCATGCCGTCGAGGCGGACGGCTTCGTGTTCGTGACGGGTCAGCTGGCAACGGATCCCGACGACGATGCGCTGCCCGTCCCCGACGGCATCGAGGCCCAGACGCGCAAAGTCATGGACAATCTAACACGCGTGCTCGAGGGGCTCGGCCTCACGTTCGCGAACGTGGTATGCGTGCGCATCTTCCTGACCGCATTCGAGCGCGATTATTCGGCGATGAACGCGATCTACGCCTCCTACTTCTACCCCAACCAGCTGCCCGCCCGCACTACGGTCGGGGTTACGCATCTTGCGAGAGGCGGCATCGTCGAAATCGACCTCATCGCAAAGCGCGGCTAGGCGATCGGCTGCAGGGGAGTCGCAACATGGCGGAAGCAGTGATCGAGATACCGGCCCGTCGCGGTAAGGCGGCACACGTTGCGCGCGGTGGCCACGTCAAGGTCATCAATACGCATGGCGAGCAGGTGGTCGACACCTGGGCCTTCAATCCTGCCGACCCCGGAGAGTTCATGTCGATGGGCCACACCCGCGCCCACACCCTGCACATCGTGCCACGTGTGGGCGACGTACTGCGCACCAACCGGCGGCGGCCGATCCTGACGCTCGTAGAGGACACCTCGGGCGGCATCCACGACACGATGATTGCGGCCTGCGACCGCTACCGCTACGCCTTCCTGGGCGTCGAAGGCCACCACGACAACTGCGCCGATAATCTGATCGCCGCCCTGGCCGACCTAGGCATGGCTTCGCCGCATGTGCCGAGCCCTCTCAACCTGTTCATGAACATTCCCTGGACCGGGCAGGGCGGCCTGAGGTTCGCCGCGCCGCCCAAGCCGGTGCCGGGAAGCTACGTGGTCCTGCGCGCGGAAATGGATCTCACCGTCGCCTTCTCGGCGTGTCCGCAGGACATCCTGCCAATCAACGGTGTCGCCGGCCGGCCGGTCGAGGCGCACTTCACCATCACCTGAGCGCTGACCCTGGTACGCGACGGAGCAGACGCATGATGACCTCCAAAGCCAAGAGCGACGCTGCCGCAGCCAACCGCCGCCGGTACGAGGAGCTGCGCGCGGCTGGTCAGGGTGAGGCCTTGGACGACCTGCCGTCGCCAACCGCACTGGGCTCGGTTCCGATCGCGGCGCCCGCCATCATCCATCGCGAGGTGGTCCCGGGCGGCTGGTACGTGACCACGCGGCTCCGCCGTGGCGAGATGCTGCGGCTGGTCGATACGAACGGAGCCGCAACGCCGACGCTGGTCGCCTGGCGCGAGGCGGACCCCTCCGAGCGCATCAACCTCGCCGATACCGTGAAAGTGCAATGGAGCGCGGCCCTGCGGCGCGGACGTATCATTCTCTCCGACATGGGCCGCGTCATGCTGTCCATCGTCGAGGACACGAGCGGTGCGCATGATGCTCTGATAGGCGGGTCGGTGCCTGCGTCGGCCGCCCCCGGCAGCAACGAGCCGTATCGGCGCAACACGCGGGAAAACCTCGTTGCCGCAACCGGCAAGCTCGGCCTGGATCGGCGTGACATACCGCCCGCCGTATCCTTCTTCGCCCCCGTCAGCATCGATAGCGCCGGCCGCTTTCACTGGGAGCGGGACAAGAAGCGGCCCGGCGACTTCGTCGATTTGCGCGCCGAGATGGACCTGCTGGTTGCTGTCTCCAATTGCCCCCACCCGCTGCAACACATCGCTGACGAGCAATGGCCAGCGTTCGAGATGATCCGTCACAGTGGCCGCACCTATGCGCCCAAGGACCCCTGCCGCACCGCGACGCCAGAAGCGGTGCGTGCGTTCGAGTTCACCGATCGGCTCGCCAAATGAGAGGATGGCGCCATGACTGCTCGTGATACGGCGTCCGCGATCTACGACCACGTGATCCCGGCGGAAAGGCCATGGTCGCGCGTGGTCGAGCGCGGACAGACCTTGCGCATCATCGACAGCGAAGGCCAGCAGGCCGTCGATGCCCTGTTCTACCGTGCCGACGACCACGCCGAGCGCTACAGCGCCCAGGACACCATGCGCGTGCAGGGCGCGGCCTACATCGGTATAGGCACCCAGCTCATCTCAAGCGAGGGCCGCGCGATGATGACCGTTACCGCCGATACCTGCGGCCGGCACGACACGTCGGCCGGGTGCTGCTCGTGCGAAAGCAACGCGGTCAGGTTCGGCGAGACGACCAAGTATCAGCACGCCTGCCGGGAGAACTTCCTGCTGGAGTTCGCCAAGCACGGCATGTCGAAGCGCGACATTGTAGCCAACGTCAACTTCTTCATGAACGTGCCGATCGACCCCTCCGGCAACTTCACCGTGGTGGACGGCATATCGGCCCCGGGCGCCTACGTAGACCTGCGGGCCGACATGGACGTATTGTGCGTCATCTCCAACTGCCCGCAGATCAACAACCCCTGCAACGGTTTCAACCCGACGCCAATTCGTGTCCTCATCTGGAACGCGTGATTCTGTGCTGCGGCACACGATGGGGGCGCCGTGTGCCGTGATCCCCGTCCCAGGTGCGCTGGCCTTTCCAGACCGGGTCCGGTCCGACTGCGATTGACAGGTAGTGCCAGAGTGCATTAGCTCGCGAGCGCACCCACGTGCAGCAATCCGAATGTGGTCGAGTAGGCAATTGGCTGCATGTCGCTGGTGGGTCAACTTCGGCGGCCGCAGCCTGTCCGATGATGTGTCCCGCTGCTTGCGCTGTACCTCCGGATGACCGACAGGTGTCCGTCGCAAAGGAGATGCACCAGCGAACATGCTCGCCAAGCTGACAGGCGTTGGCTAAATACCCCTTCCCGGCCCAAGGACGGCCGGCGATAGCATCTTGGCTACCCTCCCTGCCCGACAGCAAACGGGGAAATTCGCGGCTCCTATAGCCAGCAGGGAGATCTCTGCGTTGCTGATGCAAAGCCGACTTCCGTCCATTGAGTCTTCTGAGATGCAGTTCTTGGTCCTTCGGACGGGAAGCACGTGCAGCTAACAAACCAATGCACTTCGAAGGTTTTTCCAGACGCGACGACGTCGTCGATCGATGCGGCGCAAGAGAGTTTGCTTGGTTTCCTCGTCCAGCACTTGAACCGCGTCAATGCACTCGACGATCAATGAAGGTGGGATCTTCTCCAGCGGTAGTGAGGTGTCTCGGGCGATGGGAGACAAGCGCTGGCAACCCTGGACGGCGCGTAGTTCCACCAGTTGTCTTTCGATATGCGCATGTCGTTTGCGGCTTTCATGTTTTCGTTGAGTGACTCTCTCAATTGCCCGCTGCTTGCGCTCGATCTTTTCTTTTTTTTGCTGTTCTTGAACCAGTCGCAGTTCTTCGCGGTACAGTTGTCGCATTTCCTGTTCTGTGTGCCACTCTTCGAGCGATCGGGCCGAAGTCCTGCTGCCAAATGGTAAGTACTCGTTGCGCCCTCTGTTTCGCACAATCCACTCGGCAAGCGCGTTGGGGTCCCCGCCAACGCGCGTAGAGTACGTTCGGTACAGCCAAATCGGTGCAGCCACCGACCCGCCCACCCAGTCAAATTCTCGCTCGGCAATTACGAGAGCTTTTGTTAGCCATTCGAGAGCATCCGTTTGTATGTCGGACGCGACCCTCTCCCACGCCCGCACTGGGCCAAACCGATTGATCCAATCCATTTTTTGCAAGTCCGGAACTGCCGCTAGCAGCTCACCGATGGTTGGATCGCCATCGTGCCTGATTGACGCGAGCAGGTTGAGTATTCTGGTCAGAGCGATGATTTGTCCCATGACCCTTACCTAGCAGGATTACTCACTGAGGATCATTTTGCCTTCCACGGGTAAGCGTTGCGGAACCCAGCTAGGTAGATAGCGCTGCTGCACGTTTCACGATGTCCATGACCGTGTTCTTGCTGAGCCCAACGTTGCGGCCGATCAGCCGATAAGACAGCCCTTCCTCATGGAGGGTAAGCACCTTCTTCGCCTTGTTGTCCGACGGACGCTGACCCAGTTGCCGGCCGAGTTTGACGCCGCGTGCCCTGGCTGCTGCTAGACCTGACTTCACGCGATCCCTGATCAGGTCGCGCTCGAATTCGGCTAGCCCAGCCATGATGGTTCGCATCAGCTTGCCGCTCGAAGTGCTGAGATCGAAACTGAGGCCCGTTTGAGCGAGGACGCTAACTTTCCAGCCGTGCAGATCGTCGAGCGTCTGGACGAGATCTTGTGTGCTCCGGCCCCATCGGCTGAGCTCGGTGACCAGAATGGCGTCAATCTCATGGGCTCTTGCCAGCGCCAGGATCTTGGTGCGCTCGGGGCGCACGGTGTCGGCACCCGATGCCGTCTCCTTAAATACGGCAACGATCTTGTGGCCGGCACGCTTGGCAAACGCCCGCAGGTCCCTTTCCTGGCGCTCGCACGACTGGTCGTTGGTCGAGACGCGGCAGTAGATGGCGACTTGTCCCAATTGAACCCCTCGCGGTATCGCTGCTTAGAAAACCAAGGTCTACGCGGCAAACTCACTTCCAAGTGTTGTATTAAATACACTAATGTCTAACAAGGACACAAATCCGGGCCGCGGCGATGGGAGTCGCATGAGCACGACCTGCCCGGTTTTCCCGTATCCAAGTACTAGAAATTGCGGGCCCACCGTTGACCACGAACGGCCATGACGTTCACATCACTGTCGCCCCGGCGTTCTAACGTGTCGCGCAGCGGTTAGGAGCTAGCATGGCCCGCATCGTCGTACTCTCGGACATCCACCTCTCGCCGACACACGGCTTCTTCTGGGAAAACTGGTGCGTGGCACGCGAGTTTGCTGACGCGGCTAAGGCGTACGCCGTAGTCGTCAACGGGGACCTGGCCATCAATGGGCCGGACAGTGACGCCGAGATCGCCTTCGCAGCTACTGCGCTGGCGAGCGTGCGCACGCGGGTCATGGCTCTGCCCGGCAACCACGACGTGGGGGACGAGCCACCCGGTCAGGACCCTAACCAGATCATCGATGCAGATCGGCTCACGCGATGGGACAGCTTTTTTGGCAGCGATCGCTGGACCCTGGATGCTGGAGGGTGGTGCGTGGTCGGTGTGAACGCGCAACTCTTCAGCTCGGGCTTGGCGCGGGAGCTGGCACAGGACCAGTGGCTCGACGAGCAGCTGAGCGCCGCCGCAGGGCGGCCCATCGCCCTGTTCCTGCACAAGCCTCTCTTCCTGGAAGATCCCGCCGACGATGTCATCACTACCGCGTGCATGGTGCCATCGGCTCGCAGGCGACTGCTTGACAGGCTGCACCAGTCCGACGTGCGTCTGATTGTCAGCGGTCACCTGCATCAGCATCGCGATCGCGCGATTGGCGGCCTAAGGCATCTATGGGTACCTGCTGTCGCCTTCGCTGCCACGCAGGCTCATGGCGGCGACGGGCGTTGTGCCATCGCGGTGCTCGAATTCTCACAGGATAGTGTTGAGGTCGCAATCGAGCGACCCCGCGGTCTGATCTCGCACGACCTTGCCGCGATCAAGGGTCATGGCCGCTATCAGTTCCTACGCGATATGCCACCTTCTCCGCCGCCCAGCGCGCGCTGACGTGCGCTGGGGGGCGGCGCCTGGGTCCGGGCTGACCGAGATGGAGTGCAGGTTCCGGGGCGGCCTGGGGGCGCTGATCGTCAATGCGCATTTCATCGCGTTCCAATCAG
>Ga0081540_1000460_pt1 | contig 40362 bp, 55 predicted proteins | sample TabmetS2T1R1_FD_71024 | JGI IMG/M metagenome (GOLD analysis project Ga0081540, IMG submission 71024) | Tabebuia heterophylla rhizosphere microbial communities from the University of Puerto Rico - S2T1R1 | ecosystem: Host-associated > Plants > Roots > Rhizosphere ...
GAAGGCCTTGGCATCGGCAACACTGGCGACCAGCGCTGGACCGACACCGGGGATCGCATCCAGCCGTTTGCTCATCGCGTTCGATCGATGCCAGGCAATGATGCGTCGGTCGAACTCCAGGATCTGGGCCTTCAGCGCCCGTAATTGACTGCCGAGAGCGGCAACACACGCACGGGCGATCTCCGGCAGCCGGTGATCGGCCTTATCGGCGACGACCTCCAGCAGTTGTTCGACACCCCTGCGTCCGACCGGGGCGATAATCCCGAACTCGGCAAGATAGGCCCGGATCGAGTTGATCACCGCAGTCTGCTGGCGGATGAAGAGATGGCGCGCTCGATGCAGCATCAGACAGCTCTGTTGCTCGACCGTTTTGGTCGGCACAAACCGCATGTTGGGCCGCCTGACCGCCTCGCAAATCGCCTCCGCGTCGGTGCTGTCGTTCTTCTGCCGCTTGACGTAGGGCTTCACATAGGCCGGCGGCATCAACCGCACAGTATGACCCAGCGCCTGCAACTCACGGGACCAATGGTGCGATGAGGCACACGCCTCAATCCCAACCAGGCATGGCGGTAATTTCTGGAAAAATGCCAAGACGTGCCGGCGCCTCAATTGACGGCGTATGACCACCTCGCCGGCCACATCAACACCGTGCACTTGGAAGACCGACTTCGCGATATCAAGTCCAATTGTCGTGATCATCTGCATAGATAGCTCCTCCAGATTGTGGGAGCCTTATCAGCCCCCTAATCCATGGCACTCACGTGCCAGGCGGAGGAGCCGTCCACAGCATCACGAGCCGACATCATTCAATCAGTTCAGTCGCTTGAATGAGGAGCTCGTTAGGTATCGTGATGCCAAGGGCTTTTGCGGTCTTGAGATTGATCACGAGATAGAACTTGGTCGGTTGCAAGACCGGCAAGTCGGCGGGCTTGGCCCCTTTGAGGATTCTGCCGACATAGATCCCGACCTGACGGATTGCTTCCACACTATCGGCGCCGTAGCTGAGCAAGCCACCGGCATGCACGAACAAGCGCGACTCGTGCATCGTCGGGATCCTGTGGCGGGCTGCCAGAGCGGCCAGTTGATTTCTCATCGCGGTGAAGAATCCGTCGGGCGTGACGTATAACCCACCGGCACCTTGCTCCACTATGCCGGCGAAGGCCGTGTCGATCTCGCGCTCGTTACTCGCCCGCAGGACCAACAGCCGTCGCCCCAGCGCTTGCGCTACCTTGTGCAGATCCTGCTCCACAGAGTTGGCGGTAGGGCTGTCCGGGTTGACGAGCAAGGCGATGGCCGCCGTCGCTGGCACCAGGCCGTGCAAAATCTCCAGCTTCTTCTTATTGAGCTCAATCGCGAATATGGTCACGCCGGTGACATTCCCTCCCGGCCGATCGAGGCTGGGGACGAGACCGACCTTGATCGGATCGGCCCCAAACAAAAAGACGATCGGGATCGTCGCCGTAGCCGATTTGGCCGCCAGCGCCGCAGCGCTCTGGCCGCTAGCGACGATGACATCCACCTTGCGGCTGACGAGATCGGTCGCCAATGCGGGCAATTGCGCGTATCGGTTCTCCGCCCAACGATATTCAATTTTGACGCTGTGGCCATCGACGAACCCGGCTTCGCTCAAGCCGCGCCGGAATGCCTCCAGCAGAGGTGCGTTGGTCTCTGCCGTGGTAGCGCCGAGAAAACCAACCACGGGGATCGACGGCTGCTGTGCGCGCGCCGCGAGCGGCCACGCCGCCACCGCGCCACCAATCGATTTGATGAACTCGCGTCGCTTCATGACCAGCCCCACCTCGACACTAGTGCTGATGGTAAGCAGTTTTCAGCGCGGGTCCAAGAGTGCGAATGTTCACTGGGGGATTTCAGGGCCCAGTTATTGCAGCGCCGTCTATGTGAGGGTCGAAAGGTTCAAAGGGCCGGGCAGAATTTCCAGCGTGTGAAACCAAAAAGTGGGGCCGTCCGTAACTTGGAAAATCGGACGGCCCCTGCCGACCGCTTCCAATTGCCCTGCCTCAACAAGACCACAGCCGACGCTCCAGCTACGGAACGTCGGCTGATTTGGTTTCACCTGAACCTTTTCATGACACTGCACCGCTCTTCATCAGAAGCGGTATTATTTTCTTCCGTAGAATTTCATAGTCCTAGTCGTTCTTAACGCGAATAAGAACGAAGCGACCGGGTTGCCTTAACGGCTTCCGTGTTTATTTTGCTGTAGGGCGTTTCTCAGGCCCCTTCCAGCGTATCAAAGCCGCCACCCGGTTTGACCTCCGGTGGCGGCTTTTCGTTCCGAGATATCAAATGTCGGGGGAGGCTTGTGGAGTCACAAAGCTCTGCGTGCTGCGGCATTTTCGGCATTCGTAAACGTGATGCACGAAGCCCGCTTTTTCCGGTTCGGTGCATGAAAATCGCATCTTCGAACCGCACTGTACGCATCTTGGGGTTTTACTGAGCCCCTTGGGTTCGCGCGCGGACATAATTGCCCCAACCGATTTGCAATCTACGCACGGTTCCACGCTCGAAATGCGCCGACAACCAACCAGAGCTTGCCGGTCCGGCGAGTCACAATCAAATCGGAGCGAGGCATGCTCATTCCTGTCCTGGTTTGTATCGCGCACTCCGGCGCGGCCCTTCCCACAACTCTACCGCTGAGTCGGTGGCCAGATCACGAGCGCGCTCCCTTGCTTCGTCTTCGGAGCAATACATTTCACTTGCATCTAGCACCTCGCCTTCGCGCGTGAGCTTGAATGCGATGAAGTAGGTCACAATGGATCAGCGGCGTCAAAGGGAACATCATTCGAAGCCCGCTCGGTTCGCAATACGTTCAGCGCCTTTGCGTTCTCTGTCGAAAGATAAACGCGCACCGCAGCCTCGTGCCTGTCATACAGCATAAGCCAGCGTCGTTCGTTCCGAGAACGATCAGCGTGGGTCGTTGCAGTACTGAGACGCAAGATCAACTCGTCGAGACGTTCGAACTCTCGAGTCTCCAACAGAGTCAATCCGATAAGGATGCGGTTGCCATCAGCATCCAATACGTAACCATCATCTTCGGACGCCATAACGCACATATTCGGTAGTGCGCGAACCTATCAAGGCGAGCTTCAACTTAACCTTGTTGTTCAAGGTTACTCCGCGCAATTGATTGCGCAATTTCGGAAATATGTAAGGAATCATTGGGTAGTTCGCAGCCGGAGAGACGCACGCTTAATGAGGCCAACAAAGTCAGACATAGTCGAGGTGACATGCCCCGCCTGCAACGGCACTGGCCTCCTGCCGGTCATAAATAAGCCCGCGCCGGGTAAACGCATCTACGCGCCACGCTGCACCAAATGCGACGGCAAAGGCAGGGTCAACGTACCTGCCAACTAGGCTGCCGCCAGCCTTCGTCCTCACAAAAGTGGGCAAGTCATGCGGCAGCCATCTTGTCTTCTTTATCGGCGCCGCGCATGACGATCTTCAGCGCGTCATCCGGAAGCGGACGCTGTAGCGCCTTGGCTTCGTCCCAAGGCGCGCGCATCCACAGGTCACGCTCTTCATCGGTGGTCAGGATCACTGGCATGGCCTTCGGATGGATCGGCTCGACCAACGCATTCGGCACCGTCGTCAGGAAGCCGTAGACATCATGAGGGCCCCGGATCGGCTTGGACTTGGTGCCGTGATTGCCCTTGTACACCGTCAAAATCCCGGCGAAGGCAGCAAGCGGCCGATTATCGTTGAGCGCGAACCACACGACATCTTTCGTCTTCGTGGCAGGGTTCGGTTCTGGCGCGTATTCCGCAAAGCTGTTGAACGGCACGAGGCATCGATTGTCGGGCTTCAACCACATCCGCCAGTGTGGCGAAGTCAGATTGCGGATGTTGGTCACCGGCACGCTTCCGGGGGTACGCAGCGGCGCGGGCATGCCCCATCGCATCATTGCGATTTCCCATTGATCGCCCTCGTTAATGTTGCGGATCACGGGCGCGGGATAGTCCGGAAAGACGCCAGGCATCGGCGCAAGGTTGCCGACGTAGCGGTTGACCTTGCGAAATAGCCGACGGATCGATTCCTGATTAGTTGTGATCGAATAGAGATTGCACATGACGTGAAAGCTAATGTTCGGCGGCTATCTTCGCCAACCTTTCCTGATCCGTTGCCTGCACGTACTGATGTTGTTCCAGGGTGCGCCTACCGTGAGTTGCGGGTGTTCCGCTGAGAGAACACCCCTTTCGGCATAGCGCACTCCCCAATCGCAAACCGGTTGCTATCTTATGCGGGGATGCTGGGAGAGCCGTCGTTGATCCAGCCCCGGCGGCGGCTCTCTCCTCCCATTAGAATCGAAAGGGGTCGCAGTGACGCGTCCCCTTGCCGGTTACGATTGCTCGGTCATGAAATGCAGCCCCGGCGTAGGTAGTTCTACGAACATCGGCAGGAGTTGTGGTGTTCGGAAAACTACGGTGTTTCGGCAATCGTACCGCCATCCAACCGTCATCAGATGAGCGTACCGTGCGGCTGCTCCCTCACTTCCCATGAGCGAGCACCAGCTCTCGCGCCTCCGAGCCCCGTCTGACCCCATCTGGCGGGGCTCATTCATGATTGTCATCGGTTTGTAATATCTCTATCGCGAACCTTTTTCCGGTTCCCCTACTTGGGTATGGTGGGGGCGGGGTAGGCAACGGGGTGCGTAACATGACCGGGCAGTTGATCGAGTCGCCGCGTGACGAGTTCATGCTGGTTGCGGAGAGAGAGCTGATCGCTTTTGAGCGGCAAGAGCGCGAACTGCAAAAGCAGGAGCGACTAGAGCGGGCTATTCAGAAATTCCCCGCTCTGGTGAAGGAACTCGACGGACGTCATAGCTAGGCGCGTGTCGGAACCAGCAGTGATAGTGAGATCGAGCCTGCTCGTCCCTAAAGTTGGACGAGCTTGGTCGCAGGGCGACGTAGCGAAATTGCGATCGTTGGCGGGCAAGAAATCAGTGCGGGAGATCGCCGAGGCACTCCGCCGGTCAAAAGGTGCTACCACCGCCAAGGCCTTTGAACTTCGGCTCTCACTGCAAAGGCCTAAGCAGGATCGTCTAGCGTTGAAGCGAGTACGCCGCTGAGTTCGCAGGCACTCATCTCCTCAGGTTCGGCGGCTTTTCATTCCATCGCCCCGGCCGACTGACTTTTTCGGTGCTGAATACATTGGAACGGGTCGGTCCGTACGTAATACCGGGCGACGATCCTCAGATGCCGCGCAGTGATCTTAAGCGTCCGTGGAATGCCATTATCAAGCGGGCCGGCTTGCCCGAGGTACGCCTGCACGATTTGCGGCATACCTACGCGAGCTTTGGAGCGGGTAGCGGCCTAGGGCTGCCAATCATCGGTAGATTACTAGGTCATACGCAGCCTGCGACTACTGCCCGCTATGCACACCTCGACAACGATCCTCTTCGACGAGCGTCGGAAGCAATTGCAGGCCATCTTGCAGCAGCTTTGGAAGGTGCCCAAAAGGCACCCGTTGCTTCAATCGTTCGTGGCCGGAACTTTAAGGCGTAGAATTGCATCGAACACCCTACCCACGTCCGGTGCTCTACCATGAGCAGACGTCTCAGTTATGAGCGCGTATGGCCGCTATGGGCCACTAGCAGACATCAGCCGTTGCCTGCCCGAACTCGGCTTTGAGCAGAAACAGACCCCCGCGATCAGTCAATCAGTTCGTCAGAAGCGACTAGAATTGATTGTGGCACTGAAAGACCAAGAGCCTTCGCAGCCTGGATGTTCACAACCAGTTCGAATTTGGTGGGTCGCAGCACCGGAAGGTCATCAGGTGGCGCGCCGCGCAACACCTTTCCGGAATAAATTCCAACCTGTCGATAGGTATCGGACAGACTAGCACCGTAACTCATTAACGCTCCTTCGGCTGGATATTCGCGAATGTGTGCAATGACGGGTATTCGGTTGCTCGAGGAAAGCGCGATGATCCGACTGCGCCGGCTATCGAAAAATGGATCGTTTTGCACGACCAGTGCGCTTGTGCCGGCTTTGACCAAGGTGGCGAAGCTTGCCTCGATCTCTGCATCGGTTGCTGCTTCTTGCACAATGAGTTCGCGACCGAGGTTCTTCGCCGCAGTCGCTACCGCCTTTCGGTGCTGTTGAGCCACTTCAAGCCCGAAGTGCAAATTGAGCAGCAGTCCCACCGGCCCCGCGGCTGGCACCATGGCGCAGAGAAGCTCTAACCGCTTTCCGCCCAGTTCGCCGGTGAAAAAGTTGACGCCTGTCGCCTTGCCTGGCCGGTTCATGCTCGTGACCAGGCCCGATTGGACTGGATCCTGCCCAACGACAAAGATAAGCGGCACCGTCGTTCCCGTCGCCTTGGCCGCCAGAGCCGCCGGGTCGCCTGCCCCCACAACAAGCGAGAGCTGCAGTCTGAGCAGATCTGTGGCTAGGGATGGCAATCGGCTATAGTCACCATTTGCCCAGCGATACTCCACTGCGACGCCCCGCCCCTCGAAGTAGCCCATCTCTTCGAGCCCGCGGCGAAACGCATTGGTGTGAACCGTGGCCTCTTCGGGTGACCTCGTGCTGATAAATCCGATGACCGGGGACCCTGCGGGCTGCGCCGCCGCAACACGCGGCCAAACGGCCGCCATCCCCAAGCCGGCAACAAAGTATCGCCTTTTCATTGACCACCTAACAAAGGTTACACGCGAAGAGACTTGATCATAGCAAGTGCGGTTCGCCTAGCAGTGGGCAGCGGCATCATGTCGCCTATGGGTCACAAGCAGAAATCCCAGCCTACCCTACCCAGGTCTGCTCCATCCCTGAAAGCAGACGTCGAGGTCGCGGAATCCGACGTCCGCTACGGGCCAAGAGCCAACGTTACGAATAGCCGGAAATCTGCCTAGATCTTTTTATCCGGCAGCGCGAGCTCCGAAGTGATCCATTCCACGAAGGTCCGCAGGGCGCGTCGCTGACGGCTCGCGCGAGGAAACGCGAGATGATGGCCAACATAGCGGATTTCGGTGCAGCGACCGGCCAGCGGCGCAATTAGGCGCCCCGATGCGATTTCGCGCTCGGCCAATCGAGTTGATTCCAAAGTCACGCCAACGCCGCCGCATGCCATGGCTATTGCGAGGAAGCTGCGATCAAATCGCATTCCGTGGATCGCGGGAGGCTCAAGGCCGTTTGCGGTGAACCACTGATGCCACTGGACTTGCTTTACGTCCGAGCGGATTAGCACCTCGCTCAACAGATCCTTCGGCTGGCGAATTCTCTTCGCAATCTGAGGAACGCACAGCGGGGAAACGGTCTCCTCGCCAAGTGGGATCACTTCGAGACCCTCGCCACGAGGCGAACCGTAAACGATGTCGAGATCAAAATCATCGTTTGTAAAGCGTGCGTAGTCTGTATTGGCGGCGAGGCGAACCTCCAGTTTCGGTTCGGCAGCGAGAAACTTGGTCAGGCGCGGAGCCAGCCATTGCGCCGCGAAACTCGGAGCGCAATGCACCCTCAAAAGCTGCGGCCCACGACCGGCAACCTCTTCGATGCCACGTCGCAGATTGTCGAAAGCTGCGCCGGCGTGACGCATCAGATTTTCGCCCGCCGGCGTCAGACGGACGGAACGTGCACTTCGCTCGAACAGGGTGGTGCTCATCGTGCTTTCGAGCTTGCGGATGGCGTGGCTTACGGCGCTCGGAGTCAAATGCAGTTCGTCGGCCGCATCGCTGAAGGAGCCGGTGCGCGCAGCGGCCTCGAAGGCTCGGATCGCCGAGATCGGGATACTCGACAGCAGCATGCCCATAAGTGAACCAGATTCACATATCCAAGACAACAGCGCGTTTGTCCCTGCAGCGGCTCGGACCTAGGAATGGGATCAAGAGGACCGGCTGCCTACCGCAGCGCCTGGAAAGAATAGACACAGGGAGGATCGAATGCTGCTTCGCGGCAAAACAGCCATTATTACAGGTGCGGCTTCGCCGCGCGGGATTGGCCTCGCGACCGCCAGACGGTTTGCCGAAGAGGGTGCTCGCGTCGCGATCCTCGATCTCGATGGCCCCGCCGCACAAGCGGCCGCGAAAGATCTGGGCGACGCTCACATTGGAGTGGCTTGCAACGTCGCCGAGCAGGCCGCTTGCTTGAAAGCGGTCGAAACCGTCACCGGCGCCTTCGGTCAGATCGACATTTTGATCAATAACGCCGGCATTACCCAGCCGGTGAAGTTCCTCGACATCAAAGCCGGTGACTGGGACCGGATTCAGGACGTCAATCTCAAGGGAATACTGTTCCTGTCTCAGGCGGTGATTCCGCACATGCAGAAGCGCAAGGCCGGATCGATTGCGTGCATGTCGTCCGTGTCGGCGCAGCGTGGTGGCGGCATTTTCGGCGGGCCGCACTACTCGGCGGCGAAGGCGGGCGTCCTTGGGCTTGCCAAGGCGATGGCGCGGGAATTCGGCGCTGATGGAATTCGCGTCAACTGCGTCACGCCGGGATTGATCGGCACTGACATCACGTCCGGCAAGCTCACCGACGAAATGAGGACGAAGATCCTGGAGGGTATTCCGCTCGGAAGGCTCGGGGAAGCGAAGGATGTCGCGGGAATCTACACGTTTCTCGCTTCGGACCTTTCGGCCTACGTCACCGGCGCCGTGATCGATGTCAATGGCGGGATGCTCATCCACTAAGGCAGCGATGGAGAAAATGATGTCCACGAATACGCTTGTTAATGCGCCGACCCTTGCGCAGCGCGCGCGCAACATTCGCCGCAATGCCCTGCGCATGGGCGAAGTTCAAGGCCAGGGTTACATCGCGCAGGCGCTCGACATCTCCGATGTGCTGGCGGTCGCATACTTTCACGGGATGCGCTACCGGCCGGAGGAGCCCACCTGGGAAGACCGTGACCGTTTCCTTCTTTCTAACGGCCACTACGCCATCGCCCTTTACGCAGCGCTGATCGAGGCCGGCATTGTTCCCGAAGCCGAGCTCGAGACGTATGGCTTCGACGATAGCCGTCTTCCGATGTCCGGCATGGCCTCCTACACGCCCGGGATGGAAATGTCCGGCGGGTCCCTGGGGCTCGGCCTGAGTATCGCTGTCGGCATGGGCCTCGGGCTGAAGCGGAAGGGCTCCAAGAGCCGGATCTTTACGTTGTTCTCCGACGGGGAACTCGACGAGGGATCGAAGTGGGAAGCCATGATGTCGGCTGCACACCACAAGCTCGACAATCTGATCGCAATCATCGACGTGAACAACCAGCAGGCAGACGGCCCTTCGAAGCAGATGATGGGATTCGAGCCGTTGGTCGACAAGCTCGAGGCCTTCGGTTGGTTCGTACGCCGGGTCGACGGCAATGACCTCGACGCCGTCGTGGCGGCCTTTGACGCGGCGAGTTCGCACCCCGAAGCCCAACCGCGCGTGATCGTCGCTGACACTCTGATGGGAAAGGGAGTTCCATTCCTGGAGCGACGAGAGAAAAATCATTTCATTCGGGTAGAGGCGCACGAATGGAAACTGGCGTTGGCAGAACTTGATGCGGGAGCAAGGCCATGAAGTCGGCAATCTCAGCTACGCCCGGGAAACCGCGGCTCACCACCTCTGCAATGATCGCGTCGATCGCGGCAGAAGGCCAGAGGACGAAGCCGGCCCCGTTCGGTCATGCGCTCGTCGAACTGGCGCGGAGCCGTCCCGAGGTCGTGGGACTCACCGCCGACCTCGGCAAGTACACGGACCTGCATATTTTCGCGAGGGAGTTCCCCGATCGCTACTATCAGATGGGTATGGCCGAACAGCTGCTTTACGGAGCGGCTTCGGGCATGGCGGCCGAGGGATTCATGCCCTTCGCCACCACCTACGCGGTGTTCGCTTCGCGCCGCGCCTACGATTTCATCCACCAGACGATCGCGGAAGAAGACCGCAACGTGAAGATCGTCTGCGCCCTCCCCGGTCTCACCTCTGGCTACGGCCCGAGCCACCAGGCGGCGGAAGATCTAGCCCTGTTCCGCGCCATGCCAAACATGACCGTGATCGATCCCTGCGACGCTCACGAAATCGAACAGATCGTTCCGGCCATCGCGGCTCACCATGGGCCGGTATACATGCGGCTCTTGCGTGGTCAGGTGCCGCTTGTACTGGACGAGTACAACTATCAATTCAAACTCGGCAAGGCATCCCTCATTCGCGACGGTCGGGAAGTCCTGATCATCTCCTCCGGGCTCATGACCATGAGGGCGCTGGAAGCCGCGAAGGAGCTCGCCGGCGACGGCGTGGATGCGGCCGTGCTGCACGTCCCGACGATCAAGCCGCTCGATCACGAAGCGATCCTGCGCGAAGCCAGCAAGTCCGGCCGTCTTGTCGTCGTCGCCGAAAACCATACTATCATCGGCGGCCTCGGAGAAGCAGTTGCCGCTTTGTTGATGCGCTCCGGCGTCCATCCGGCCTTCCGCCAGATCGCGTTGCCTGACGAGTTTCTTGCCGCTGGGGCGCTTCCTACGCTGCATGATCGCTACGGAATTTCGACGAGTGCAGTGACAGCGTCCATTAAGAGCTGGCTCTAACTGGACTCCTCTACAAAGAGCTCCTTTGAATCGAACGGCGAGAGGTTTGATATGAAGACAATCGCTTTCGTCGGGCTTGGCGCAATGGGCCGGCCCATGGCACGTAATCTGCTCAAGGCCGGATTCAATGTCCGAGGCTTTGACTTGAACCCTGCCGGCCTTGAGAACCTCAAGTCGGCCGGCGGTGTGCCAACTGCTTCTGCGAAAGAAGCTGTTGCAGGCGCCGATATCATCGTGTTGATGGTGATCAATGCTGCCCAGGCAGAAGCGGTTCTGTTCTCAGATGGAGCTCTCGACGCGGCTCCGGCCGGTGCAATCGTTTGCCTCATGGCGACCTGCCCGCCTAAGCAGGTCCAAGCCCTTGCCGAACGTGTCGCATTAACAGGCCGTAGCTTCGTAGACTCCCCGGTATCGGGCGGTGTCGTGGGCGCGACCGCCGGCAGCCTCACAATCATGGCAGCTGCAGGCAAGGAGTTGTTCGACTCCGTGCGACCGATGCTCGAAGCCATGGGCAGTCGCACTCTGCGTGTCGGGGACCAACCCGGACAAGGCGCCACTGTAAAAACGATAAACCAGCTTCTCTGCGGCGTTCACATTGCAGTCGCCGCTGAGGCCCTCTCTCTCGCGGAAAAGATCGGCGTCGACACCAAGACGATGCTCGACATCTTAGTTGGCACCTCCGCCGGAAGCTGGATGTTGAAAGACCGCGGTCCTCGAATGCTCGAGGCAAATCCTCGAGTGACGAGCGCGGTCGACATCTTCGTCAAGGATCTCGGCATTGTTCTTGAAGCGGGTCGTGAGACGAAGGCAGCACTACCCATGACCGCGCTGGCCTATCAACTTTTCAATTCGACCTCGGGTCGCGGTGAAGGCGCGGCGGACGACAGCCAGGTTATCAGCGCCTACCGTGCCCTCAACGGCATCAATTAACGGCAGGATTTTTCGCTTCGTCGAAGCGCCTGCACGCTAGACCGGCCATTGGAGACCAAAACAAGGAACACTTCGCGGCGCAGCCGCGATGAACAATGGCTGCTGTGTATCGCCGGCGTCCGGGAGCCGGTCGAGAACCATGTTGAACTTGAAGTCTCTGCGATCAAGAACCCATTGAGCGTTCACAAGGAGGAACCAATGACCCAAGCTAAGTCGTTCGCCGTCACTCGCCGCAAGTTGCTGCTGGCCGGAGCGGCCGTTCCGCTGTGCGCGGTACTCAGCCGTCCCGCTGCAGCGGCAGAGTTTACTTACAAGCTCGCGACCGGGCAGGACCCAACGCATCCGGTGAATGTAAGAGCCAAAGAGGCTGTCGATCGCATCAAGGAAGCGACAGGCGGGCGCCTCGAAATCAATCTCTTTCCGGCCAATCAACTCGGCTCAGATACGGATCTCCTGACGCAGGTCCGCAACGGTAGCGTCGAATTCTTCAACCTGTCCTCTCTCATCCTCGCCACCCTCGTGCCGGCTGCTGGGATCGTGAATCTAGGCTTCCTCTTTCCGGATTACGCTGCGGTCTGGAAAGCCATGGATGGCGAGCTCGGCGCTTACATACGGGCGCAGATCGCCAAGACACCGATCATGACGGTCTCTAAGCCATGGGACAACGGTTTTCGCCACGTCACGTCGTCGGGCCGCGAAATTCGGACACCCGACGACCTCAAGGGCTTCAAGCTAAGGGTGCCTCCCGCACCGAATTTGACTTCCCTGTTTCTTGCCCTCGGAGCCGGTCCGGCACCGATTAACTTCAACGAGGTCTATTCCGCTCTGCAGACCAAGGTCGTTGACGGTCAGGAGAATCCCCTGCCGATCATCGCGACGGCGCGCCTTTACGAGGTCCAGAAGACCTGCAGCCTGACAGGTCACGTCTGGGACAACTACTGGATCCTCGGCAACAAACGCGCTTTCCAAAAACTTCCTCAGGACGTGCAGGCAATCGTGACGCGCGAGTTTGATCGCTCGGCCGACGACGAGCGGGCTGACATCGCGAAGCTCAGTGAGTCGCTGCGCACCGACTTGACCGCCAAGGGGATGCAATTCCTCGAAGTAGACCGGTCGGTCTTCCGCCAGGCGTTGGCGAAAACAAGCTTCTATGCCGACTGGAAAGGCAAGTTCGGTGACGAAGCCTGGGTTCAACTCGAGAAAGCCGCTGGCAAGCTGGGGTGAGCGCGATGGAACATGCACAAATAGACGGGGCGACACTCGCCCTTCCGGAACCGGCGTCAGGATGGCGCAAGATCGTCGTGAGCTTGAACCAAGCACTCAAGCCTATCGTCGCCATCCCTGCAGCCCTATTGGTCGTCGCGGAGGTGATCGTCCTCTTCGTTGGCATCATCTCCCGCTACGTGCTTCACGCACCTATCGTCTGGTCCGACGAACTCGCAGGCATTCTATTCCTTTGGCTTGCGATGCTCGGATCGGTCGTCGCTTTCCAGCGTGCCGAACACATGCGGATGACGGCGATTGTCGGCATGATCCGTCCAGAAGCGAGATTATTTCTCGACGTCTTCGCGACGGCTGCATCGTTGGCATTCCTGCTGCTGGTCATTCACCCGGCGTATGAGTTCGCGGCCGACGAGGTGTTTGTGACCACTCCCGCTCTGGGAATAGTCAACACTTGGCGCGCGGCCGCGCTTCCCGTCGGCATCGGCTTGATGCTGATCGTCGCAACTCTGAGATTGATGGCCACGGCCAATGTCAAGCACCTCCTGGCGGCCGTCGCCGCCGTCGGAGTGCTGATCGGAATTCTTGCACTCCTGGCGCCAGTGTTGAAGCCGCTTGGCAATCTCAACCTGTTGATCTTCTTTGTATTCATCGTCGGGGCGATGGTCTTTGCGGCGGTACCGATCGCCTTTGCGTTCGGCCTCGCCACCATCGGCTACATCTCGCTGACCACGAGCACACCGGATGTCGTTGTCATCGGCCGCATGGATGAAGGGATGAGCCATCTCATTCTTCTGGCGGTGCCGCTGTTCGTGTTTCTCGGCTTGCTGATCGAAATGACCGGCATGGCCCGCGCCATGGTGGGGTTCCTTGCCAGCCTGCTCGGCCACGTTCGGGGTGGGCTCCAGTATGTGCTGGTCGGGGCGATGTATCTGGTCTCAGGTATTTCGGGATCCAAGGCGGCCGACATGGCGGCAGTAGCGCCCGTGCTCTTTCCCGAAATGACCAAGCGCGGCGCAAAGCGCGGTGACCTCGTCGCCCTTTTGGCGGCCACTGGCGCTCAGACCGAGACGATACCGCCATCCTTGGTGCTGATCACGATCGGATCGGTGACCGGGGTGTCGATCGCGGCTCTGTTCACCGGCGGGTTGCTACCGGCCATCGTGCTCGCAATCGGGCTGTGTGCGGTCGTGTGGTGGCGCTACCGTCGGGAAGACTTATCGCACGTTCAGCGTGCGACGGGCCCAGAAATTGGTCGTGCGTTCCTGATTGCAATTCCCGCTATCGCCCTTCCCTTTGTGATCCGAGCTGCGGTTGTCGAAGGGGTCGCGACTGCCACCGAGGTCTCGACGATAGGCATCGTCTATTCCATATTGGCCGGGCTCCTGATCTATCGCCAGTTTGACTGGCGTCGACTCTATCCGATGTTAGTTGAGACCGCGGCTCTCTCCGGCGCGATCCTCTTCATCATCGGTGCGGCGACAGGGATGGCCTGGGCTTTAACCCAGTCGGGCTTCTCGGCATCGCTTGCGAAGTTTATGACCTCCTTGCCGGGTGGTGTGCCGGTATTTCTGATCGTCACTATCATTGCGTTCGTTATCCTAGGCAGCGTACTCGAAGGCATTCCTGCCATCGTGCTCTTCGGTCCCCTGCTTTTCCCCATCGCGCGCCAGGTCGGCGTTCATGAGGTCCACTACGCGATGGTCGTTGTTCTGGCGATGGGAATCGGCCTTTTCGCGCCACCTTTCGGGGTCGGCTACTACGCGGCCTGCGCCATCAGTCGGATACATCCCGACGAAGGCATGGGGCCGATCGTCGCATACATCGTCGCCCTGCTCCTCGGCACCCTTGTGGTGGCAGCAGTGCCGTGGATTTCCATCGGGTTCTTGTAGATCCGCGAAAAACCAATAGGTGCGGAGATCGTCCGCACCTCTCCGCGCTCCCCGCAGCTTGGAAATATGAAGGTGAGCTTAGGCGACCTAGACAGCCTGTTCGAACAATTCTTTGCCCTGGTCGAGGTAACGGTACGCCTTCCTCCAGGCACGGAACGACGCAGCGCGTTCAGGAAGATCAGCGACTACGGAGCTCGAATCGATGAGATCGCCGTCCGCCTCTTAGAACAAGAACCCGACTTATTCTCGCTCGAAGCTTCGGCTGGCCTTGGGCAGCAAGCGCGATTAGCTTCGGCCCGCCAGTCGACCTAGGTTTCGCGCCATGTCTGCTTTGCGGCAGAAGCGGACATCGGCCGGGTCGTCAGCTAAGTCCGCTAAGGGCCAATAAGCGACATCACTCAATCACCTCATCGGCGCGGGCGGGCAGCGTCGCCGGAACGGTAGTGCCCAATGCAAGGCGGCGTGTCAGGTCATTCCGGCAGCCCTGCTAAGCGCAAGCCCTCCGTGTATCTGGCAAAATCTTCCGGACGAAATGGAGGCAAAACGTCAGCGAGATTAGATATCCGCAACGTTGGATCGATCTGGCGGATGCGTGACATTGCCTTTCGTGCCTCCTCATTACGACCTGCAAATGCGCGACTAGCAGCAAAGGTGCGTAGCGCGCCAACATGATCCGCCTGCTCTCGCAGCACCATTTCCGCCCACAAAGCCGCGTCATCGTTGCGTCCGGCGAAAAAGTGACCCATTGCCATGTAGAAGTACGACCTGTGCATTGACGGATCGAGTGGGCTAAGGCGCATTGCGTGCGCAACACTTTCGATCGCATTTTCAGGCCGCCCCCGGCAAATATCCATCCAACCTGTATATGCCCAAACGAACGCGAGGTTCGGATTGAGTGTGCGCGCGCGGTCAACGTAAGTTGCGCCTCCTGCTAAGTCACCGGTAACATAAGCAAGAATGTACCCTGCAATTCCAAGCACGACCGCGTCGTCGTTACTCAGCCCGACCGCCCGTCGGACCAGCCGGGTAGCCTCAGCGACTTCTGTTGCGCGGTCAATCATCCAACCATTTACTCTACGCAATGCGTAGCAACGAGCGGCCAAGGCGTACGGCGACGCGAAAGCCGGATCGAGCGCGATAGCCTTCAAGTACAAACGCAATGCCTCTTCGTTGGCCTCCTTCGTTGCCCCCTCGTAAGCCGCCATGCCGCGCAGATAATAATCGTACGCATCCAGGCTTTCAGTTGGCTTCCGCCTTGCACGCTCAATCTCCGTTTGCTCAAGCTTGGGAGCGATCAACCCGACAACGCTGGCGGTGACTTCGTCTTGCAGGTCAAAAACGTCCTTAAGGGTGCCGTCGAAGTGATCAGCCCAAAGATGCGCGCCAGTCGCAGCTTCGATTAGCTGCCCAGTGATGCGAACGCGATTGGCAGCCTTTCTTACGCTACCTTCCAGGACGTAGCGGACCCCTAATTCGCGCCCAACCTGCTTCACGTCGACAGACTTGCCCTTGTAGGTGAAGGTCGAATTGCGCGCGATCACGAACAACAATTTGAACCGAGATAGCGCGGTGATGATATCCTCCACCATTCCATCAGCAAAATACTCCTGCTCGGGGTCTCCACTCATGTTCTGGAAGGGCAGCACCGCAATGGAAGGCTTGTCGGGAAGTGGAAGCGGCTGGTCGCGGATCGGAAGAGCATTTGCGGCAGGCGTGGAAGCCAATTTGTTGCCCGACTGGACAATCCACGCGCGCATGGGTTCGGCGATGTTCTTCAAAGCCTGCGGGCCGATATCATCGTAAAGGATGTCTATTTTTCCTCGGACTTGGCGATAGGCGTCGTCAGAAATGCAAATGCCGCCCGGTTTCGCGATCCCCTCTAGACGAGCGGCGATGTTAACGCCGTCGCCGAAAATATCGCCTTCGTCGATGATAATGTCGCCAACATGAATGCCGATACGAAACTCGATCCGCCTATCCTGAGGCGTGTTGGCATTTTGGTTTGCCATGCCGTGCTGAACTTCTACGGCGCATCGCGCTGCATCGACCGCGCTTGCAAACTCGACCAGCATGCCGTCGCCAGTTGTCTTGACTATCCGTCCGCGATGCTCCGCGACCTTGGGGTCAACCAGCGCCTTTCTGAAGGCTTTAAGCCGGGCCAGAGTATCCTCTTCGTCACCGCCCATAAGACGGCTGTAGCCGGCGATATCCGCTGCCAGAATAGCTGCTAGTCGCCGCTCAACCCGATTGCCGCTCAAGTGGGAACCCCGCAAGACCGGAAAATGGCTCTCTCCGATCAAACCACACTGAGGTGTTATCCCGCTAGGGCAAATGTCCGAGTTGGGTCATTTGCAGACATGGCCGCGCTGTCGATGCAGGTCCGCTGTACCCTAAAAACCGGATATTGGGGCAGAGCGGCATGTTTCGCCTTTTGCAACACTATCCGGCAGAAGCGGCGCCGGTTGGCTCAGCGCGCCCCGGCGCATCGAGAGCGGCAAGCAATGACGACCGCAATCGGTCATCAGGCTCGAAACTCCCGGCAAGGGTTCGTATGACCTCCTCGAAGCAAGTTCTGTACCTAGCCGCCTCGGCCGGCTCGCCGAGGCTCTCGCAGACCTCCACCCCCGCCCGATAGACTCGCCAAGCGGCGAGCGGCATGTCGGCATCTTCGAGAGTTGAGAGGGCATGCGCGAGCTCCGCCCTTGCCTCTTCCAAATCGCCCGCAGCGAGCGCAACCCGGGCGAGGAGCCCGTGCGCCTGCGCCAGATGATTGCGATCGGGTGCCGGCGCGACGTACTCGTATAGCTTTGTCGCCGATGTCCGCGCCCGTGCGATATCGCCGACCTGAAGACTGTATTCGCAGAGACAATGATGGAGCTGCGCGTAGATCGTGTAATCCATCATGATGCCGTCGGAATTCAGCCGTTGCATGACGTCATCGAACTGCTGGCGCGCACGCTGCGGCTCGTTCAGGCCGACAAACGCCTTCGCAAGAACGGCTCGCTGAAAGAAGAAGGCGAAGGGATTTTCTTCAAGCACCGCTTGGTCGACGCTCTCGCAGAGGTCGCGGGCACCATGAAAATCCATTGCCTCGACGTGGAGCCACGCCGACGTGAGGCGACACAGGGCGATCGCCGGCCGGTTAGCGTTTCTTTCCGCCAGCGCCAGCGCGGTAATGGTCTCTCGCTGCAATCGCCGCCATTGGCCGAGATGGATCAGCGCGGTCGACTCCATCACGTTGAAGAGCACAAAGATGTAGATGTCGCCGACCTCCTGCGCGAGCTTCTTGCCATCGGTTCCCGAACGACGGCATTCCTCGTAGCGTGACCGCAAGCATTCGAGGATTCCCTCGATCCCGTATCGCCGGATCAGCGTGCCGTGATCGTGCGCGCCAGCCGTTACCTGCAACGCTTTCTCGCAAAGTGCTGCATCCTGCTCCTGCCAGCCTTTCAGCCAGAGATTGATGCTGGCACTGCTGCCCTGCACCAGAGCCTTGAAGGCGTCATCCTCAAGCGCTTCACTCTTGGCAAGCGCTTCGCTGGAAGCGCGAAGGCACAGGCGGCGGTCGGCATGAAGGCAGAATCGGCTCACCGCCAGGAGCCCGTTGACCTCATGGCGAAGCTGCCCCACGTTCGCGGCGCAAGCAATCATCTCCTCAAGATCGCGAACCGAGCCGGCGAGATCTCCCGCCGAGCGTCGCGCCCAGCTCCGCTGTCGCAACAGGCTGATGCGCGGCCCGTACTGATCGGTCGTTCCCAGACGATCTAGAATGCCGAGCGCGCGCGACAGATAATTGGTTGCCTCCTCGTGACCGAGGCGTTTCGCGGAATTTTCTGCGGCCTGGCTGAGGTAGCGCAGCGCACGCGGGAAATCATGGCTCTGCTCGAAATGCAGCGCGAGCGTAGCCGCAATATTTTCCGTATGGCCCGCATATCCCTGCTCGAGACGCTCGCCCATGCGCTGATGGATCTGGAGGCGCCGGGCCGGCGTGAGCCGTTTATAGAGAACGTTCTGATAGAGAATGTGGTGAAAAGCGTAGGATCCAGAATACGTCCCGTCGGGCCATTCAGAAACGCCGGACGACGACACCAGCGTGTGATCCTTGCGTGCAAGATGCTCCAGGACTTCATCGGTCTCCACGGTGTCGCGCGATAGTCCGGCGGCCACGAGGGCTGCGGCACATTCGCCCCCCGCTACGCTGGCCACCTCGAGCAGCTGCCGTTCGACCTCACTCAGACGATCAATCCGATGTGTGATCATATTGATCAGATCTCTTGGCACGACATCCTCGGATAGGGCGGATCCGGATCCGAGGTGCCATGCGCCGTCGATCTCCACAATCGACTCGTGATTGACCAGGTAATCCACAAGCGAGGCTATGAACAGCGGCTGCCCCTGGGTGCGCCCGAACATCGGCCCGGAGAGCGCCAAAGCGAGCTTCTCGTCCTGAAAACGCAAGGCGAGGTGGCGTTCCACCTCGGTCTTGGACAGTCGATCGAGTTGCAGCTCGCTGCACCTTCCGTGGATCTCCAAATCCTGATGCAGACGGCGAACCGGATGTCCGCCCATGATACTGTCGCCAACACGATAGGTGGCAAGAACGAGCACTTTAGCCTTGCGGTCTCCGCGTGCGAAGCGCGACAGGACGTCCACCGTCTGGAAGTCGCTCCAATGCATATCCTCGATGACGAGGACCCACGGGTGATCCGCACTCAACGCTTCGACCAGATCGCAGAACTCACGCAACATCCGTTCTCGCGTCGCCCCGAATACCTCATTCCGGAACGCGGCGCGATCCGCCACATCGAGAAAACCGGGCATCTGGAGCAGCCAGGTCGGCGCACTTGCGCGCACGGCCTCCAGGACGGCCGAAGCATCCGGGCCGCGACAACGCGCCGTCAACGAATCGATCAGCGGGAGAAATGCCTCGTTGGTGCCGAAACGCTCGGTGCAGAATCCGCACAGGGTCTCGACGCGATATCGGGAAAGCTGCTCCATCGCCATCTCGATGAACGAGGTCTTGCCGATACCAGCCTCGCCGGTGATGAAGACGACCTGTCTGTCACCGGCGAGCACTCGCTGCGTAATTCTGTCCAGCGTCGCCAGCGGACCGTTTCGCCCGACCAGCCAGCGGGACCGGCGGGCGATGGCTGATCCCTGCTGACTTCTGCCGCCGGCTGCACCGGGGGGCAGCCCGACTCCCTTGGCAGGCGGCGCTTTCTCTTCGTCGGTCCTGTGCTGTGAACTCGTCGGGCCGACGAACCGATATCCACGGCGCGGTAGGGTTTCGATCCAACGCTCCCCGCCCGGCTCGGCTGCAAGCGCTTTGCGTAGCGCCGCAATTTGGACCGACAGATTGCTTTCTTCGACGACCAAGGTTGACCAAGCGGCCTGGATCAATTCGTCCTTGGAAACCACCAAGCCTTGACGTTTCGCCAGCGCGCTGAGCAGGGCGACGGCGCGGCGGCCGACGGGTAGCGGATCGCTGCCACGATAGAGAGTTGCGGTATCGACATCCAATCGGAACGGTCCGATTGCAAGCGTAGCGCGCTCGCCGCCATCGTCACGAACGGACCGGGGGTCGTTTACCACGGCGAGCCTCCCGCGATGCCATTCTGCATCGGATGACGGGACTCTCCGTACCGTGCCTGGCTTGCCATGGACGGCCCCATTGGTCGCTTTCTTATACCACATGCGAGTTCCGTTCCGTTGTGAAGGAGGTCACAGGGTTGCGAGCAATGGCGGTCGCCCCAGCGACCCTGGCAGGCAGCGGTGCGTTTGCGTTGATCGGAGCGGACCGGGACATCGCGGCGCTGGCCGAGCTTTTTTGCTTGGGAGCCGCGGAAGATCTCGCTACGTGGAACCCTTCGCGGGATGTCGCCGATGCTCCATTGCGGGACTTGTCGCGCGCACTTGGTCAGTCCTCCTTACCGATATGCCATTGTCCCACGGGAGCAATCTTCTGAAATTTGCGAGATATGTGGAGCCGACGTTGCGGAATGTCGAATTGTATACAGGTTCGAAAACCTTTGTCCCCGCCTGAGCGGGGTCAGACAGCGCCCTGGAACCATTTTTGAGGGTGGCGGTTTGCTCGTCGTGGGGTCGATGGAGGAACCATCGCCATGAGGCTCGAATATCTTACTGCAATTGCGATAGCAGCCTTTCTCGCTGGTGCTGGACTGGCGGTCCATTCTGTCAGCTCGTCACCGCTCGAAAAGCAGTCCACGCCTTCCGGCGCCCAATTGGCGGACCGGTTAGCCGAGGCGTTGGATCCGTTCTTGCTTCGATCCGATGGCTAATGCCCTGCGCAACTCGAAAACTACCTAAGTCTGGGGTATTGCGATATCGGGAAGCGATAGGCTCGTCGAATTGGACGGCCACCGTAAAGCCACAGGCCTCCTCAGCATTTGCCGTGCCCCTTAAGGTTGGGCTCTCTACTCAGCAAAGTCGCTGATACTGTCGTTACTGCCCTTTTGGGCAACCCGGAGCAATAAAAGGCTACCTGCCGTTTCGGCTTCGTCAGCTTGCGCCGCCCCAAACGCAACTACGCGATTCATCCGAGCGCAATGACGACCGTCCGCGAAGTCTCGGCCGATTGAGCGTGACATCTTCGTTCGCGGGAGTTCTCGCGGGAGCGTGCTATCTATTGCTGATTGCTGCTTGGGCTTAATACTGATCAAATTCAAGAGCATCGCGGCCGCGATCATCGCCGCGATGCCGCCGAGACTGAGTGCGATCTGCATCGCAAACCCGTCCGAGATGTCGTACAGCGCGGTGTGGCTGGCGAACGCCAGGAGAACACCGAGGCAATAGATCGGCAGCGAGTTCTGGCCACAGCGGATCGCACCGCGCATCAGCGGAGTCGTTAGCCCTCGCCAAGTGGGAGGCACCAACCACGTCACCAAAACCGCCAGAGCCAGGAAATGCAGCAATCGCAACGGATCGAGATTCGATTTGTCCGAGGAGTAACGCAGGTTCGACAGCGCCTGCGGGATCAATGCTTCGATCGGTTCGATACGCCAGCTCAACGCGATGACCAGGCTGAAGATCAGGTACAGGACGGCGAGTCCAAGCACGGTGCGCGAGGTAACCCACGGCCGCACGCTCTCGCCCTCGATCATCCACCACGCGCCAAGCACCACCAGCACCTGCCAGGCCAGCGGATTGAATGCCCAGTGGCCGTCCGGCCATGCCGGGACGCTCCAGCCGAAGACATGCACCAGCGCATAAAGCGCCAACGAGACGCCAAGCGCTATGTTAGGCGCTCGCAGCAGCAGCCACAGCACCGGCACGAACAAGAGATGAAGAAGGATGAAGATCGGCAGCACGTCCGTATTGACCGGACGGTATAGCAGGATCGCCGCGCGCGCGAGCGTCGCGCCCGGCTGGTCCAACAGAATGCGCGTATTGCTCTCGTCAGCGAGACGGCCGCCGCCTGCGAGGTGAACCCAGACGGCGCAGGCGATCGTGACCATCAGAAATGCGGCATAAATGTCCCAGCTTCGACGCAGCGTCCGGCCGATCACCCCGGTCCAGCCCTCGAAGCGCAATGCCTTGCCGTAAGCCAGCGCGCAGGTGACGCCGGACACGAACATGAAGATTTCCGCGGCATCGCTGAAACCGTAGTTTCGCAGGGTCAGCCAACTGCCGATGTTGTTGGGGATGTGATCAAGAAAGATCCACCACAGCGCAATGCCTCTGCAGGCATCTATTCGAGGGTCGCGGGCCTGGCCCTTCAGCTCCGGCAGCTCGCAGACCATCAGCTTAGAGGTCGCTTTTCGGTCGCGCATCTCGTTCCTCGAAACTGGAAAGATGGGCCGATTTAGACGTTTGAGTGTGGGGGGCACACTCCGAGACTTATAAATGCCTGAAAATCACGAGCCAGCATGAAAGAGGCATCGTTCGGAGTCATAAAGCGCTGCCGAAAAAGTTGCGAAATCAACCGAATCTCTCGCTCAGGCTCCGGAGATTGTATGTTTGGCGCGCCAGAAGGCCACGGCCCGCGAGCCGATCAACAGGCGCCAGCGGCCTCCACCACCCATCTAGCTCTGAGTGGTTCCACGAAGTCAAACAAGACGGGTGCCGACTAATCATCCAGCGGGACGGCGATCGTGTCCGTCTATTCACCCGCAACGGCTACGACTGGACCAGCCGTTATCCGCTGATCGTTGAAGCGGCCCGACGCATCAGGACGAAGCAGTTTGTCCTTGACGGCGAAGCCGTGCTCCTTGGCGTTGACGGCATCTCCGACTTTGATGGCCTGTACAGCGGGCAGCACAACGACGAGATCCAGCTCTACGCCTTCGACATCCTCGCCCTGGATGGCGAAGATCTGCGGAAGCTGCCCCTGCACTAGCGCAAGACTAACCTCGCGCGCTTGTTGGCGCCGCGACCGACGCGCGTGATGGTGACGAATTCGTCGCTGGGTTCAGGCGGACCAGCGATCCTCTTCTTCCCGCGCCGCCTGCTCGTTTAGACGCCTTGCGACATCGTCGGCTTTTTCCCTCGACGGGGAAGTCGCTACCGGCTCATCCTTCTGCGTGACGATGTTGTTCTCTTTAGTTTCGACCGGGAAGTCATCAGGCTTCAAAGGCTTCTTGCTCGTCATCATAGCCTCCTTGGCGGCAAAACATAATGACTCGTCTTGGTCCTTTAAGGTTCCCAACGCCGCATCAGATATAAGGTTTCGGTTAGCGAAGCTTCGCATATCGAACTACTAACCGAACGTGACTTCTTGTGGAGGGGCCGCAAGAGTCGGAAGGCAGCGAGCCAACAATCCTACCTGTTCACAGCAGAACGGCCCCAGCTTGGAGCCTGGGGCCGTCCGCGGTGGCAACCAATTCCCCCTCAGCACGGTAAGATGCCGAGACAAGACTAACGTAACGGGGTCGGAGTGACCAGCGCTACCAGGTGACGGACCGCTCAAATGTAGACCGGGGAAAAGTCCACACTTTAATCCCGCGGCAATGTTTCAAGCGCGCTGGTGGCACACAAACGTTCAAACGACGGGGTGCAAGCTATGCGTGGCCACTGGACACTTCTGCTGTGGGAAACGATCCTCTTCATTGCAGCGGTGACGTTGATGACTGGCGGTTTTGTGCTGATGGCGGGCGGTTAAGCACGCAAACGAACTTAGCGACACAGACTGCGACTGAGAGTCACGTCCTCATGGCGAATATCTTGCCCTCTTTGCGGCCCACGATGCCGGGGCTCAAAGGCGCAAACCATGGACAGGCAGCAACAACGCATTCCAACCTGGCTCACGGTAGATGTGACGATCATCGCTGCATCGATCATCATCATCGCAGCCGCCATCTGGATTGGTTTCAAGGGCTTCGCGTTACCCTAGCTGTTTTCGAGAGCCCGCCATGATTCAGCGCGGGCTCAGGGTTCGTTTTGGCTGGTGGCAGATACCACCTAGCCTGCACGCGAACGCCTCTCAGTGACTCTCCAAAGCCCACTGAAAGGCATTGCGGATGTGAACCATGTCATAACGTTGCCGCCCCTGAAGGGTGAAGTAAGCGTTATGACCGAACCTGAAAAGCGCATCCCGAGCCACGAGATATGAAGAGAAAGGGCCAGACCCAAGGCAAGGGCTTCGGTTACCTAATGGCCGTACCAATGGCCGTGCTGCTCTTTGTGGCGGCGAAAACCGTCTACGACTACGCGAATGCTCCGTTCGGGAATGCTCCGTTCCAAGGCATAAACGCGAGACCAGCGACATACTTAGCCGAACCCTCTGAACCCTTCTGTTTAATGGAGGGTGTTTGGCATAATTGGGAGAAAGACGAAACGATTACGCTTGGCTGTCTTGAGGTGAGGAGGAATATTCGCGAAGGCAGTTACAGCTCAGCAACGGGACCTCGAGCAATCTCGAATTTCTCGATAAGCGGCACTTATGACATCGATTCTGACGGCTCGATGCGAATTATCATCAAAGACCGGCAGGGGAAAGGCGTCGAATTCAATGTACCGATCTATGTCGATGACACAGAATATCCCACGCAGCTGATCATCGTCGATAAAAAGAGGGAGAAAAGTCTCTACATTTGGAAGAGAAAAGAATAGCTCAGGCTTTCACCTCCAGAAGTCCTTGAACCGCTCCGGCGCCAACTCGGCATAGCGCCACCGTGTGCTGGATGTTCTTGTGGCCCAGGTTGGCCCTGCAGAGCGCGGGTATCGTTCATGGGTGGGTACTCCTGTGCGAGGTGGGTCGGGGGGCGGTCAGGTCGTCCACGAATGACACCAGCTCGTCGTGGGTGTAGTGGTTGGTCCAGCTAAGGTCGCTGCTGATGTGGAGGAAGAATTCCTTACGCGCCTCCTCGAGAGAGCCTGTCGTCTCGACGCAGACGGGCCAAACGATGCGCATATCGGAGCGGCGATTTGCGCGGTCCCTGAGGCTAGTGAGCCATTTAAGCATCTCCGGTACCCTCCGGTAGTCATCTCGCTATCACTTGCCCCAGATGTTTCGGATGCGCTTGTCGGCCACCGCGTTAGACAACGGTGTTAGCGATCGAATGGCGCGAGCCTGCGTCCGATACGAGGTAGGCTTTGCTCCACGCTCATTCCGGCACTCCGGCGATGCGGTAGGCTTCCTCCAATTTCGCAATGTCCTGTTCTCTAAACGCAACTCGCCCTCGTATCGCAGACACTCGGTCAGATGTGACGAGAAGAGCAACCTGCTGTCGGAGCTTTTCCGCAGTTTCAATGTTACCCGACAGTGCATGACATGCCATTGCGCTGCGCAGACTTGTCAGATGCTCCGGATGATGACGCAACGCATCCGAGAGGACCACCATGCACAACATGCCCAGAACCAGGAGAGCCGATTCGGCAATAGCGCGGCAATGACGCCGATGGCCCGAGCGCAAATCGCGGCGGAACCGTACCATCCGTACCCATACATCTCAGGTGCGAGGAAATCCAAGACGGGATCGGCAACATCAGCCCCGGCGCGCGGTAGCTCGAGGCGGCGTTGATTTTCCCTTGCGGCAGCCTTCGCGCAGCGAGCCGCCTCTCCTAAAGTTCTAGTTGGTTTTCGTTCTTTTCAAGTCGTGGAAACCGACCACCTGCTCCGGATCGCACGTCCGAATAGGGCTCATCTTGCCGTTTCTTCGGTTCTGCGGTTTGCATCACAGCTCGCCGGGAGTCCGCCTTGGAGTTGAATTGTCCTCGTTGAGCAGTTCCTGCTCCGCAGCCCGCCAAAATTCCTCATCCTTGCCATCAGGCATACCCGCTGCTTCCCAAAGCCTGTACGCGCGGGCTGCGATTTCCCGTTCCGTCGGTTTTCCCATTTCAGTGCTCCAGATGGCACTATCCTAACCAGCGTCCTTCGCCTTCACAGTGTACGCCCGCGGACCTCGGCGCAACGTGCGCCAAAGGGCCGCGTCCGTCGCCCCTTCCCGGAGTGATAGCCTCAAGGGAAACCGAATGTGGAGGGACGGCAAGCGGCACCGTTCATGGCCATCAAAGGATCGGCGATGGGTAACGACGGACAATGGCAGGTGGCTGGAAATGCCGCCGAGACATACCAGCACGCTCTAGTTCCGGCTGTCTTCGCGGCGTGGGCACCGCTCGTCGTTGCGCTTGCTGACCCGCAGCCAGGCGAGCGCGTGTTGGACGTCGCGTGCGGTACTGGTGTGGTAGCGCGGCTGGCTGCGCAGGAAGTTGGCCCCACCGGAAATGTCACTGGTCTTGACCTCAACCCCGGCATGCTCGCAGTCGCCGCCACCTTAGCGGCTCCCCACCCGTCCACAAGTGCGCCGATTACATGGCGTGAGGCCAGCGCCACGAATATGCCCCTCCCCGATGCGACCTTCGACGTTGTGTACTGCCAGTTGGGACTTCAATTCTTTCCCGATCGGCCAGTCGCGCTGCGCGAGATGCATCGCGTGATGGTGACCGGCGGCCGCGTGGGATTCATGGTGTGGCAGGACATTCAGTTCAGTCCCGGGTTCAACGCGTTAGCCACCGCGCTTGCGCGGAACGTCAGCACTGAGGCGGCCGGCATCATGCGCGCTCCCTTTGCGCTCGCAAATGCCGAACATCTGCGTGCAATGATGGCCGATCAAAATTTCGGCGACATAACGATTGAGTCGGTTGCTGGCAACGTTCATTTTCCCTCAATTTCACGGTTCGTGCAGGACTATGTGCGCGGCTCGCCGCTCGCGGGCCATGTCGCCAGCGTCTCGGATGAAGCTCGTACGGCTCTGGTGAACGAGGTCAGTGAGGAGCTGGTATCTTATGTTGCCGGCGAAAGTCTGAGGTTTCCAATCAAAGCGCATCTAGCCAGCGCGAGAAAGAGGGCATAGCGGATGTACAGAAGATGCTGGGCCAAGGTCCGAATAGGTCGCGAGCCGGCTCGACTGTGATCTTTAGGCGAAGGCAAAGGCGGACGCTCAGAATCATTGTGCGCGGGAGACTCCAGATGGCTAGATTGTTTGTAGATTGCCGTGATTACCCTAGTGAAATGAACTGCACCGTCGCGATTTCTGCCGATAGGAAGGAGGAGCTTATCGAGGCGGCAGTACAGCACGCTGTCGCTGTGCATGGTCATCAGGATTGCCCTCAACTGCGCGAGGAGCTGGCAAAGATGGTTAGGTCGCAGTAGCCAGTGATTCAGCCACCTCGCCCACGGAGCAGGTCCGGGAGCCCTCACCCAGATCCTATGGGCCAATAGGGGCGTAGACCTGCACATAGATTGTCAGTGAGCCGTCTGGATTGGTTTTCGGGCCAAATTTCGTCCTACCGCGCCACGCGGCCCGACCTGTGTAAGTTCAACAAGATTTTTCTGACGCAGGCGTATGCGGCTCGATGTAGCTTTTATGCAGCGTGATCGGCGTTTTGCTGCCGTCAAATATTATCCGCACGCCCCGGCCAAGGGGTTCACCCACGATGACGCCGGTGTGCACTTTCATCCTGGGGCTACGAGCCTTACCCAACGCAGAGAGGCAAATTCGCACGCCGGGTTTCAATTCCGTGTCGTCGTAGTCCATTCCGCCCCCGATATGATGCGGCGCGAGCAAGCCACGTCATTGATGAACTGGATCGAGCGGCGGCGGCTCGGCTTATGCGGGCGGCACCCTATCGACCGGGCATACCATAAGCGGCACCGCCGGGCCCTCGGGTCCCAACCCAGGCAGCGCGCTCAATCGTGGATCCACCGGCAACGATCCAGATGCGTCTTCCGTTACTCCGCCTCCATCCTCACACGACAACGCAGTCGATACGCCCGCCGCCGAAAAGGCGGCGAACAGCTTGGGCAACACCAGTACCGGCGTTCTCAGGAAGTAGCATCAGCGAGCCCTGTCGAACGGCTTTAGCCGGAACGGTCAACAGTGGCCCGGGATGGTTCGTTCCTAAAAAGAGGATTCGCAAGCTCTCCCTGGCCGCCCCTGGCCAAGCAAAATAGGAACGAATGTTGCGATCGGATCTTCCTTTTCCGGAGGACGGCTCAAATGACCGAAGCTGACATGAGCTTCCGCGCGGCTGCTGAAGAGTGCCGCCGGCTGGCAGCGAAAACGACCGACCCGGTTGAAAAGCAAGAGCTGCAGCGTATCGCCGACCAGTGGCTGAGACTGGCTCAGGTGGCCGGAGTGCGCGATGTTTCCCCCTAGGAACGAACGTCCGCAGAATTGATTGACGACACGTACTGGTATTTGTCCCCGCAAAGCCGGTACGCTCTGAGAGAGAGAGACAGCGACCCGGCCTTGGTGTTCCCTAGACTCGCAAGGTCGGGTCTTCTCTATTCTGAAACAGCGAACCGGGGGGTGCGGCGGAATCGTCCCGCGGGCGGAACGAGTGACGCGGCAGGTCGTCCGCCATGGCAGACGAGCCGCACCTGAGCCCAAAGAAAGCGAGCAAGGCCCTACCACCTAATCGGGTAAGCGCCAGGTTCATCCAGTTGCTGATCTCCAGCCTTTTCTGTCCCGTAGGAACCGACAGCGGTCCGCTATCGGCATCTGCGCGATCTGATGGCAACAACGCACAGTTTGGACACGCCCATACCGCGCTTGTCCCGCTCCATCGAAACTTCAAGACCACGATCCGCAGCGGATCATCGCAATTCTCACAGCGACCGCGATTGGCCATATCCCTGTGCCCCGCATTCTATGCAAACGCAAACTAGCCACGAATTGGGATGTTCCAATTTTCGGGAAAAAGTGGCACATGCTCGAAATCAGCGGTTATTGCCGGCAGTGTCTGTGCGATATTGACCAGAGCCGGCACGCTCCCGCGAGCACCTCCCATGATAAGGAGTTCGAAAGGACCGCGGATGGTGTAGCAGTAAGGCCGACTTTTGTTCGGCAACTGACCAGGATTCCAGGCTGGGAACAAGTGGCAACACCCAGCGTTGGATCAGCATGCAAGAGAATACGCGGTCGGGAAGTGTTAATAACCCGCCCGCGACGTGAACTAACCAACGCTGGAGGAAACCTATGAAGAAGCTTTTGCTTGCTGCCACCGTTGCGAGCCTTGTCGCCACCTCGGCATTTGCGCAGACCGCGACTGAATACTACGTCGTGCGGGACACAACGACGAAGAAGTGTACGATCGTCGATAAGAAGCCGACCACTACGACCACTACCGTCGTCGACAATGGCGTGTTCAAGACAAAGACTGAAGCCGAGACCGGCATGAAGACCATGAAGGTCTGCACTGATAACTGATCTGTCGATCAGATTGAGACCGCAGACCCTCGACGGACCACCAAGGTCCCCACCCTGCCGTCCGTCGACTTCTCTGCGCAACCCTGCCGAGCGCCCTCGGCAGGGTTTTTCATTGATCGGAAAATTTGCGGAACAGCGCTCGAGCTTGCTCGTTGGGTGGACAGTTGAAATGAGGCAAACCATGAGAAACGTCGTATTAGGACTAGCGACGACAGCACTTCTGACGACCATCGCATTCGCAGAAGAAGGGACGACACAGCCCACCCAGTCTGCCAACCCGATCGAGGATTGTTCGAAGCAAGTTTGGCCTCACTTCTCTCCGTCGTGCCTACGCAATGCAGACAAAGCAGTAAGTGTTCGTTTGGTAACGGCAACCCGCCGCTGAGCGGGTTTCCAAGGCCGGGCGTTCAGGGAAGCGCCCAGACCTGCGGTGTAGTGTCGCCCCCGGGGTCGATGGCGTTCCCGGGAAGTTGCCACTTTTTCCCGGCTAGACGAGGCCCACTGTAATCTTCTAGGCTGAGACGTGCCAGTAAAACAATGGAAGTTCGTCGATGGTTGATAAACTGAGGAAATCGCTTGAGCAGCTAGAACCCCCCATATGCCCTGCCTGCCATATCGACATGCAGTGGTCTCGCTCGTCCTTGGAGAACCAGAGCCCCATCACGATCGCTCACCTCTTCCTTTGCCCGAATTGTAATCGAACGTCCGAGACCAAGTCGTCTGTTTCGACTACTATGCTCCCACCGCAGAAACTGTCGGCGCCAAAGAGGCTACGAGCGGCCTAGCAGGATGGTGCGGAAGAAAGATCGACCGCAGGAACTCATGACGCGCATCGTGCATCTCGCCGCGAGCCAATTCGATTTCAAATGATTTCGTCAGTTCAGTGCCATTTCGACCGCGATGCGGATTAGATCGGAATGGTTCTTCGCCCCGAGCTTTTGCTTGAGAAGCGACGTGGTGTTCGCCACCGTTTTGTAGGAAATGCCAAGCGTCGTTGCGACCTCGACAATCTTGTCTCCGCGGCCAAGCAGCCGCAGGATTTCCAGCTCCCGCGCGGACATTTGCGTGGCAGGGCTGGCCTTGATGGCAGCCGCAGAAAACGTCACAGCCTTGGCAAGCTGCGGGGAAATGAAGTTATCGCCGGCCGCGACCCTGCGTACTGCTTTCACCAACACGCGAGGGTCGTCCCCCTTCGAGACATAGCCCTGCGCGCCCAGTTCAACCGCCCGGACCACGAACGCCGGATCGTCGTTCATGCTGAACATGATGATCCTGGCGTCGGGATCGTCCTTGCGGATGCGGCGCATCAATTCGAAGCCCGACACGTCGGGCAGATTGATATCGATTACTGTCACGTCGGGCTTCTTCTGAACGAAAGCGCGATGGCCGGATTTGGCATCAACGGCCTCTTCAACCCGAATGGACGGATCATTCGCAAACAGCGATCGGCAGCCCGAAAGGACGACCGGATGATCGTCGACGATCAGTACCTTGGTCGATGATTTCGCGTTATCCTGCATCAATTCATAAAGCCTTTACAGGAGGATAGGTCCCTTGCCGAGACCTCAGAAGAAAGAAACATTCGGTGCGGATTAGAATCGTCCAAATGTGGAGGCTTCTTCCGCTCCGGGCGCGGCTTTCCCTTCTTCTGGGAATGATGTTCGTGGTGGCCGTGCTGCTTGGCCTGACGGCCCTGCAGATCTTTGCGACCGAGCAGATGGCGGACGAGAGCGGACCGGCTGCACGCTCGGCCAGGGCCGTTGCAGACGCGCTCAATGCCTCCCTGCAAACGTCCGCCAATCCCCGGCAAACGCTCGATGCCTTTGCCGGAGCGCTGGGAACCTCGGAAACGATCCAGTTTCGTCCGGTGGCACCCGTGGCATTCAGCGAACAGCCGGTGGAAACACGCGACCCGCACGGCATGGCGCCACGATGGTTCACCGATCTGCTTGAGATTCCCCAGATCGGCAAATCATTTCCTGTCATGGTGGAAGGAAAGCACGTCGGAGACATTGTCTTCTCGCCCGATGTCACCTGGGAAATCTACGAAAAGTGGATCGGATTTCTCGCCATCATCGTCGCTGCGACCATCCTAACCCTCACGACAGGCATCATTGCCCACTTCACGGTCGGCACCGCGCTCCGGCCGCTAGAGCATCTCGCCGCAGGTCTCACGCGTATGCGGAACGGCGATTACAGCCGCGTCATCCCGGTGGCCGGTCCGCCCGAAATCCGGAGGAGCTGCGAGCAAGCGAACGACCTTGCCCAGCGGCTCAATGCGCTAAGCATCGATAACCGGGATCTCTTGCACAAGATCGTTTCCCTCCAGGATGACGAGCGCCGCGACATCGCGCGCGAACTGCATGACGAGCTTGGCCCCCTGCTGTTCGGCATCCGCGCCGGCGCCATTGCTCTCCGCGATTCGACTGGTGGCGGCAACGACGCGCTGGATGCCTCGGTGGAGAACATTCTGCAATCCGTCGAATCGCTGCAGCAGGCCAACCGGCGCATCCTCGACCATTTGCGGCCGCTGTACATCCAGGAGCTTGGGCTGATGAAAACAATCGAGACCTTCCTGCAGAATACGCCAGCGTCCGGCATTGCGCTGACGTCGCGCATCGATGCCCGCCTCGACGAACTTGAGGGACCGTTGTCGCAGACCGTCTACCGCGTGATCCAGGAAGGCGTGACCAACGCGTTGCGCCACGCAAGGGCTTCGTCGATCGACGTCAAGGCTGCACTTGACGACCAGATCGTGATAATCGAGGTCGCCGACGACGGAATCGGTTTCACCGATGTGAAATTCGGGCGCGGTCTGACCGGTATGCACGAGCGCGTGCGCGCGCTCAGCGGAACATTCGAGGTGTTACACGAAGCGGGCAACAGCGTTGTCCGTTGCCGACTGCCGGTCGTCGCAGCCGCTTCTGAATCTGGACCGGAACGCTCTGACGGGAACCGCGCGGGATCATAAACGCGCGTTTCCCGCCGTCGCGTCCTCAATGCAAGTGACCGAGATAATAGCTGGCACCACCGACCAGGATGATCGCGTGAATAGCAGCTCCTAGCACCGCCACAGGCATCTTCCTCTCCTCCGGCTTCAACGGGGATATAATCAGATGGGCCGGTGCCCGTTCCCGGGGATCGGGAAAAAGTTGCAATTGGTTAAAGCGGGAACCTGCCCGATCAGCTCCCGGCGGGACGATCAACCGGACCGCACCGCGTTTGCCGAATTTTCCCGTCCGTTGAAAAATGGAAGACGATCCTGACGGGCTTGCCGGCGTAGCTTGAATAGTCGAGCACGACGCCTTCGGCGGCCGGTTCAATTTCCTCAAGCCCGAAGGCGATCGCCGCAAAGGCGTCCAGCCGCGGCCGCCAATAGCTTTCCAGAGCGCCGCGGCCCTGAATGGCAATTCCCTCGCAGGCGCATTCGAGGCTCGCATCGCCGGCCCGCCTCTTCCGCGTCAGCTATGTCATTTTCTTCCATCCGGGAACCGAACTCGGATCCAAACCGTTGGTCTATGACCGCCAAAGGCCGCCTCGAAAATTTGCCAGGTGATTAATCATCATCCTTCTGGATCAGGACAGCGTTAAGCAAGCCGATTTGCGGGGCGGACGCTCTCCTTGGTTTGCCGCAGCCAAGTCTCCGCCTCGGCGAGACCTAACCGAAAACATCCGCTGTGATGCACTGATCGTCGGCGCAGGCATCACTGGCTCGTTGGTCGCTGAGCGCCTCACGCGTCAGGGCATGGATGTCGTTATCGTCGACCGCGAGATCCCAGGGCACGGCAGCACATCCGCCAGTACTTCAATGCTGCTCTGGGAAATCGATCGATCGTTGACGGCGTTGTCGGAAACCTATGGTCTTGAACGAGCCGCACGTGCGTGGCGGGCCAGCGTGCGGGCCGTTCGCGGACTGCATGCGCTTGTAACGAGCCTCGGCATTCAATGCGAACTGCGGACCCGGAATTCACTCTATCTTGCATCAGGAGATGACGGAAGACATCTCTTGGCGGAGCATGGGCTGCGGCGACGTATTGGGTTGCCAGGCGAATTTCTCGATCGAGGATTGCTGTTTGACACCTTCGGTTTCGGGCGCGCCGCCGCAATTGTCTCTCCAGGCGCTGCTGACTGCGATCCTTTGCAACTTTCGCGCGGACTGCTGCACGTTGCGGCCACGCGGGGAGCACGTCTCTTCGACGGTGAAGCGGTGGCGTTCGACGCGGCCGGCAGCGGCGTCGCCACCGGCTTTGAAAATGGCTACGAGATCGGATCGCGGCTCGTCGTACTGGCCACCGGGTATGTCATGCCCGACATCGTTCGCGCCAGTATCCACCGTGTATCCTCGAGCTGGGCCATCGCGACGCGGCCGCAACCGCAGGCAATCTGGAACGACGGAGCGCTCATCTGGGAGGATGCCGAACATTACCATTATGCGCGCACGACGGCTGCGGGGCGCATTATCATCGGCGGCGAAGATAGCGAAGAGGTAATCCAGCCTGAGGAGCGTGACCGCCAGATCGGGCAAAAGTCTCGCTTACTTTCCGAGAAGCTTGCCGCGCTCTGGCCAGCAGCCGATCCGGCAAGCGAATTTCGCTGGGCAGGCACCTTTGATACGACCCATGATGGCCTGCCGCTGATCGGCCCTGTTGCTGGCGCAAAGAACGTTTTTGCGGCGTATGGCTATGGCGGCAACGGCATCACGTTCAGCTTTCTGGCGGCCCAATTGCTTGGCGACCTCATCGCCGGATCGATATCGCCGCTGCTGGACGATTTCAGGATCGAGCGCGAGTAGCCGGAATTGCGATGATAGAGCGAAGGCGGCTTGTCAGCAGCCCGGGATGACGAACAGTGCCAAGCCAAGCGGCGCGATGGACACTACCGGCAGCGAGAGAAGGACGCCGCACCGAAGGACAAAAGTGGGTCCGCCTACTTTCGAATAATCCGCTTCCGCTTTTTCGGCTCGTCAGCGGGCGTTGCCTCAGGCGGATTGGCGGCTTCTCGTGCCAACCGCTCTTCACGCAGGCGAAGCATGTTCTTGCGCTTCGCCGCTTCCTGCGCCTTGTAGGCTGCATAGCCTTCAGAGACAGCGGCCTGGTTAGAGGTTTTCTTGAACGGGTCTTCTGCCATCCCGAAAATATAGCGCCCTGACGGGCGCCCGCACTCAATAAGTCGCGTTACCGTTAAGACAGCGGGTTGCGCCGTTTCTTCCTTCCAGGGTTCCGATTAAGGAATCCGACTAATCGTCGAATCTATGCGGGCCGACGTTTCGTAGCTTTGAACGTCGGCTGTCGTCCTGTTGAGGCAGGGCAATTGGAAGCGGTCGGCAGGGGCCGTCCGATTTCCAAGTTACGGACGGTCCCACTTTAGGTTTCAAAAAAGCTACGCCTCAGTCGCCGGAAAAATGTCGCCTACCATGCCCGAGAATCTGCGGAACGCGGCGAGCGCTGACTCGCCGGGTCGTGTGCGGCCTGTTCGGGAAGTATCCCCATCGCTGGTCGCAACTTCCTCGCACTGGAGACCAGCCCAGTCTGGTTCACTTTAGCACACAGCGCGTAAAGTAGCCTGTCAGAATGGCTTCGCGAGGCGCGCCTGTTGCACCTCGAGAGGTCTCGCCGGGTGCCGGCGAAGACTGCACGTGTGCGGTCATTCAGCGAGCTCATTGACATGGGGAGTGCCATGATCCTTTAAAGAAACCATCGCCTGGTGCTCGACCTCGGAATTCAATTCGGCGCCCGCCAAGACAATGATAGCGGACATCCACAGCCACATCATAAGTCCGATCACCGCACCGAGAGATCCATACGTCGCGTTGTAATCGCCAAAATTCGCTAGGTACCACGAGAGCAAGGACGATCCCGCAAGCCAAAGGCCTGATCCGACGACAGCGCCGACGCTGAGCCATTGCCACCGCGGCGCCTGGCGGCTTGGTCCAAACCGGTAGAGAACAGCGAGTGCAAAGAGCAGTAACAGAACCAAAGCCGGCCAACGACCAATCTTGACGAGTAGTTCGGCCTCCTTGCCTATGCCAACATGCTCCAGCACGAGTGGCACCGCCACTACCGCCCCGGCCATGATGAGTATGGCTGCAAGAGCAGCAACCGTGAGCGAGAGAGAGATCAGGTTGAGCTTGACAAAGCTGCGGGTCTCTTCTTCGTCATAGACGACATTCAGGGCATCCATGATAGCTTTCATGCCGGCATTTGCACTCCAAAGCGCCAGAAGCAAGCTCAAGACGAAGGCAAAGCTCAAAGCGCCGTTGCCCTTGGAGACAACACGGGCGACTTGGTCTTGGACAATCACGAAGCTGCCCTCCGGCAACATGACTGCAAGGGTACGCAAATTGTCCGCGATCGTGGAAGTATCGGCGAAGAGACCGTAGCTCGACACCAACGCCGTGATGGCGGGAAAAAGCGCAAGCAAGCCATAGAAGACCACGCCGGCGGCGATCGCGAGCAAGCGGTCTTCATTGATTTGCTGATAGGTGCGCACGAGAATCTCCTTCCAGCCCACGGGTTTGATGTCGACAGGTGACTGGGCTGAAGGTTGGAGATGTGCTTGGTGTGCCTGCGAAGCTCCAGCGCCCTGGAAGCGACGCCGGGGTAGCGAGGTTCCCGATTTCACAAGCTCGATGTGCCGTTGAATCGCGAGCGTTCCCAGCACTGTCGCGACCACAAGCAAGAGATCGCTGCGCATCGATGGCCGCGCCACCATTTTAGCGCTCTGGAGGCGGCACGCGGCGTGTCGCATGCGACGATGCAATCCAGCCGACCAAGAGCACACCTGCGGCAGCGGCCAAAGCGCGTGTCGTGCCGTCGGCGGTCCGAACATTTCCTGTAGAAGACGCCAAGCGACCCACCATTGGCAACGCGGCCGCTTGAAAGACCTTCGTGGCGTTCGGTGGTTTTGGAACCGGTGCAGCTCGGCGTTTCAGCATGGTGACCGCAGCGACCGAAGCCACGGTCCCAAGTGCTGCGAATGTGCCCCCGATACTGCCGTAAGCGGTCCATACCCCGTAACTAAGCTCGATGAAGTAAAACAGGGCGGCAGCGCCGACTCCGACGGCCACTGATAGAAGAACGCCTCCTGCGCACAAAAGGCCAACGGCGACGCCGTAAGCCACGGCCCTGCTTGTGAGCCACCTACGTAGCCTTTGGGTGTAGGCGTTCAACAGACCAATGACACTGGCATTGGTTTGCGGTTTGTGGACAGTCATCGGTAAGCTCGCCTTGAGGTGAGTTCAACGAGATACAAAGCTTCCCAGTTCCTAATCGATAGTCGAATCAAGGAAATTAAGTTTTGACGCCGTGGCAGCCCAACAGAGCGCTGCACTCTCGTTCGCCACTACTAACAGCTCCGTCGTACTAATTGCCAGTTCTGGCGAACACTTGACCTTATGAACGCGGCGCAGGCGCTGGCTTAACTGGCTGGTCCTCGAGAGCGGAAGGTTGATCGCTTGGGGTCACGGTCGCCCCTGCAGCAGCGGCGGCGTGATAGGTCGTGCCTGGAGAAACGTGGCTGCCCGTGCCGGTGCCCGTAACCGTCTCAACAATGGTCCATGCAATCAGGAAGAGGGCGACGGCAAGAATCTCGGCCGTGCTCGCTCGTATCTGTCGATTGCTCTTCGTGGACATACCTATCACTCGACTTCTGGACTTCGAGCTCGCGCTCCTTTCGGACTGCTGCCGCCGAGTTGCCGATCTTATCGACGGGCTCTGCAACCGATCCTTCCTAAAACAGAAAACGCGCCTGTGATTCCCTGGTTCCGTTCGAAAGCCTGGCCGACGACTACAAAGTCGGACGATAGGGATAATGCACAGACGTGCGTCCCGCTCGAAATCTCCACTTCCGGTCGTATTATCGGGCTCAAGATGGCGTCGAGGACCACGCTGAGCTCATCCGTGATGAGCGGTATTCAGCATTAGCCCTCCGATCTTCGCCACGGACAGCAACGATTTGCTGCATTGGCAGTTGAAATCGGAATGGAGGAGACAGATGGCAAAACCTGTCCTTGAAAACCCGAACAGCAAGTTTCCCAAGCCCCCGTTCAAGCGGCAGACCCAGCCGTGGCCGGGCCTTGCCGGCAAGATGGAGCCCCAACCGGACCATGGCGAGAAGACCTATCGAGGGAGCGGCCGCCTTGCAGGGCGCAAGGCGCTGATCACTGGCGGCGATTCTGGCATGGGACGCGCCGCGGCTATCGCCTACGCACGCGAAGGCGCTGACGTCGCGATCAACTATTTTCCGAACGAAGAACCGGATGCGCAGGAAGTCATCGCGCTGATTAAGGCGGAAGGCCGCATTGGCCTCGCAATCCCCGGCGATCTGCGCGACGAAAAGTTCTGCCAGCAGCTAGTGGACCGCGCCCTCGAGGGGCTCGGCGGCCTCGACATCATCGTCAACAATGCCGCGCGGCAACAATCGCGCGATTCCGTTCTCGATGTGTCGTCGGAAGATTTCGACGCCACCATGAAGACCAACATCTATGCCCCGTTCTGGATCATCAAGGCGGCGCTGCCGCATCTCAAGCCGGGCGCCGTGATCATCGGCACCTCCTCCGAACAGGCCTATGATCCTTCTCCCGAGCTTTACGACTACGCGCAGACCAAGGCCGCGACGATGAACTACGTGAAGTCGCTGGCCAAGCAGCTCGGCCCCAAGGGCATCCGCGTCAACGCCGTCGCGCCCGGCCCGATCTGGACCCCGCTGCAAGTCTCGGGCGGCGCATCTATGGAGAAGTTGGAGCAGTTCGGCGGGCACACTCCGCTGGGACGTCCCGGCCAACCGGCAGAGCTCGCCTCGATCTATGTCCAGCTCGCAGCGAGCGACGCCAGTTACGCTAATGGACAGGTCTATGGCTCATCCGGCGGCGCCGGGCCGCCCTAGGGTCATTTGGGATCGTGCTCCACCAGCCCGCGCCCCGGATCCTCCAGGCTGCCGATCAGCGACAATTCGACCGCCGCGGCAAGCGCGTGGGCGACGTTAACAACCTCCTTCTGGAAAGCCTTATCTTGGTCAAGCTCCCCATGGGAAGTCGCGTAAGGTTTCATGTAGCCGATGTAGCCATCGGTCTGCGCCATGCCGCCCGCCGAAATCAGCTTCATGTCGGTGAGCCAATCCGCAAGCGAACGGCGCAGCGTCTCCGCCCCGATACTATCGCCGTGCACGACGATGCCGAAATGCCGGCCCGCCAGATGTCGCGGGTATGGCCATCCTTTCAACTCCAGCACCTTGGCTTCCGTCGCGGTCTTGCCGTGAGTCGATGAGGGATCGGGATTGCCGCCGTCGGCGCACACCATGCGGTCCATCATCGCCTTGAACGCACCCGGCGCGTGATACCAGTTCACCGGCGTGATGATCATGACGCCGCGCGCGGCGACCCAGAGCGGGTAGATTTCGTTCATCCAGTCATCCGTCTGCCCGAGCGAATAATTGGGATAGCAACTGCAGGGCCAGTGGCAGAGCGCCATCGACGTCGAGACGCACGATTTGCAGGGATGGATTTGCTTGCCGAACTCCGACGTGGTTCGCGAAAGATCGAGAATGTCGACCTCGAAGCCGAACTCGCCGAACACCGGCTCCGCCAGTTTCGCCAAACGCCACGTCTTCGACATTTCGCCGGGACAGGTATGTTCGCTGCGGGACGATCCGTTGATGATGAGAATGCGCGGCGCCTGCTTGCTGTCGTCATGGCGGCGCTGCGCCTCCTCGATCGCCTCGCGCGCCTTCAGCCAGTCAATGGAGATGTCGTAGTCGGGATCGGCGAACCCTGCACCGGCCTTGCGTGTCTCCGGCGATTTTCGGGAGTCACTGTAAGCCTCCCAGGCAACGCCAATTATTGCATCGAGCTCCCTGCTCAGTGACTTGAACGCGGGGTCGATGAACCGACTGCGATAGCGCTTCTCGAATTCGGCACGATCCAGCTTTACCGCAGGCATTCCCTTGCGGACATCCGGCTCCCTCATTCAATTCCTCGAGATGCGCGCTGCCATCAGATTTGAATGCGAACGCCAGACCAAAGGTTCCTGAGTGCTGGTTCCATCGAATCGGAACTGATCTGCATGCGAGCACAACGACGCGATCCCATCGGCTTCAACACCGCTGAAGGCTGGTCCCGCGACATCTCGGAGGACGTCGCCAGCGAGTTACAGTACCGCTGTGACCGGATCGGGGTAGAGGTTCCGGCTAGTCTGGTAGGTTTTATCGAGCGGCACGTAAAAGCGCGACCGGGCGCAACTACGCCTCGTGTGAGCGGCAGGCACACGATCCCACCATGCGCGGCTGAGGGTGGGGGCTAAGACGATGAGACCGCTGCCTGCCTGACAGCTAAAAACACTTCCCGTGATTTTCGTTGCGTTACAAAGTAGACCGATCTCAAAAAGTAATGTTGCGTAAACGAATAGAAATTCCACCCGAGGCCGCCATCGCTTTCGTCCGAGACATGGGAGCGTTTTTCAAGGCAAAGGGCCAGCCCGCGAAGCAGGTGTGGCTCCTGAAGCAGCACCTACCGCGCGGGATAAAGCTTCGGACGTCGGACGTGAAGGAGCTTTTCCATCGGCTGAAGGATCGGCTATAGCACAAGAGCTATTGTCCCGCCGCGACTAATTCCATTCAGGAACATGAACCGGTTATGCACGTTCACCAACACAGTACCGAGTATGGGTCATGTGTTGGAAATGTGAAGAGATCGATAAAAGGATCTTGCACTATCGGGTAATTGCTGCCCGCATGACGGACAAACAGACACTTGATGGCATCCAACAACTTATCGCCGCCCTAGAGGGTGAAAAGAACACGCTTCATCCTGAGCCGCAGCGAGGATGAAGCCGGGCCCCACTAATCTGACCCGCAGGGACTAAGTGCCCGCGGCCGTAGGTCCCCCACGCGGATCCCTCAACGCTTGAGAGCTGTTGCCGGCTCTTTTTGGCACATGTTTTCTCCGATCATTTGATTCTATAGACTATTTCTGCCTCGATGATTTTTTCGTGCGTTCTCCACTCGCCGCGGCGCGCATATTATCAACGAGGTTCGGATACTTTCGTCCGGCTCTATTGGCGGAGCGCTTTGCCGCCACTCTTTTCTCGCGCGACAGTTTCGTGGCTCGCTTGCCTTTCGCCTTACGGGGATTCGATTTTTTCCA
>Ga0081540_1000461_pt1 | contig 40343 bp, 37 predicted proteins | sample TabmetS2T1R1_FD_71024 | JGI IMG/M metagenome (GOLD analysis project Ga0081540, IMG submission 71024) | Tabebuia heterophylla rhizosphere microbial communities from the University of Puerto Rico - S2T1R1 | ecosystem: Host-associated > Plants > Roots > Rhizosphere ...
GGCCGCGGGCTGCGGGTCTGGGCTCCTGGCCCAGGCCTGGGCCCGCCTGGGCCGCGGCGAGGCGCTGGCCGTCGACGCCGACCCGGGCGCCGTCGAGCACGCCCGGCGCTCGCTCCGGGCCGCGGGCCTCGAGCGGTCGGTGCGCGTCGAGCGCCGGCTCGTGGAGCGCCTGCCGGAGGAGGCCGTTGCCGGCCGCGTGGTCCTGGCCAACCTCCCCGCCCCGGCCCAGGCCGCGCTCCTGGACCGGCTGCCCGCCCCCCCGCCGGCGGCGCTCCTTTCCGGCCTGCGCCCCGGCGAGGCGGCGCCCCTCCTGCGCGGCTACCGGCGCCTGGGGCTGCGCGCGGCCGGCGCCGCCCGCCGCGGGCGCTACGAGCGCTGGACCCTGGTGCGGGCGTGAGCCGCCTGTGGCGCACGTGGTGCGTCCTGGTGCTCTTCACCACCGGCACCAGCCTCATCACGCCGCTCATCCCCCTCTACCAGGAGCGCCTGGGCTTCAACGACACCGTGGTCACGCTGTTCCTCGGCTGCTACGTGATCACCCTGGTGCCCTCGATGCTCACCCTGGGCCAGCTCTCGGACCAGGTGGGGCGAAAGCGCGTCCTCTACGGGGCCATCGCGGCCCTGGCCCTGGCCCAGGGCGTCCTCTTGACCGAGCCCCCGCTCGGCGGCCTGCTGGGCGCGCGGGCACTCCAGGGCCTGGCCATGGGCGCGTTCGCCGGCACCTGCACGGCGTTCCTGGTCGACGCCGCCCCCCCGGGGCGGCGCACGTTCGCCGCCGCCCTGGCCTCGATCTCCATCCGGCTCGGCCTGGGGCTCGGGCCGGGGCTCGCCGGCGTGCTCGCCGAGTACGCCGCCCAGCCGCTGCGCCTCCCCTTCGTCGTGCACCTGGTGGCCCTGACCGTGGCGGCGGGCCTGGTGGTCACCCTCCCGGAGACCGTGCGCCCGAGCCCCCGGCGCCCCCTCTCCCTGCGCCTGGAGGTGCCCCCGGCCGAGCGGGCGGTGTTCTGGCGCGTCCTCGTGCCCTCGGGGATGATCTTCGGCCTCTTCGACGGCGTGGCGCTGTCGCTCATCCCGGTGTTCGAGGTGCGCACCCTGGGGGTGACCAACTACGCGCTGGTCGGCGCCTCGGGGTTCCTGGTCCTGGTCTCCGGCGCGGTCAGCCAGCTCGTCGTCCCGCGCATGGCCCCGGCGCGGGCCATCGCGATCGGCCTGGTCGGGGCGGCGCTCTCCTCGTTCGGCGTGGTGGCCGGCGCGCCGGCCGGCTCGGCCGCCCTGGTCCTGGCCTCCGTGGCCCTCACCGGGGGGTTCTGCGGCCTGGTGCTCAAGGGCGGCGTGGACCTGGTCACCCAGATCGCGCCCCCGCTCGACCGCGGCAAGGTCATCTCGGCCTACTACGTGGCCTGCTGGCTCGGCGGATTCTCGGTGCCCCTGATCGCCGTCGGGGTCCTGGCCGACCTGCTCGGGCTCACCCCGGCCCTGGCCATCCTCTCCGGCGCGGCCACCGCTGCCACGGCCTGGACGTGGCTGGTCGGCCTGCGCTCGCTCGACCGCCTCCTCCCCGCCCACGCCGCCCGGGCCCCGGCCTGAGGCCGCTAAAGTGGACGCGGCGATGAGCACCGAGATTGCCTCGCCCGCCGCGCGCCTGGGCGAGCGCCTGGCCGCCGCCGAGCGCACGGTCCTCCTGAGCGGCCAGCACATGGGCCCCGCGGAGCGCCTCGAGGCCGAGGTGCGCGGGGTGTGGGCCGAGCGGGCCAGCCTGGAGAACCTCCTCACCCGCCCGGGCGACTTCTGGGACTTCTACCTCCCCGTGGCCGAGCGCATCGCCGCCCGCCGGCCGGGACCGGGGCACCGGGCGCTGGCGCGCCTGGAGGCCGCGGGCCTGGTCTGGGCCCACGTCACCCAGAGCGTCGATCGCCTCCACCAGCGGGCCGGCAGCCCGGAGGTGGTCGAGGTCTACGGCAACGCCCTCTCGGCCCGCTGCGAGCGCTGCGGCGAGCGCTACGGCCTGGGCGAGGTGGCCGACCTGGTGGCCGCGGCCGCGGACGGCGTGCCCCGCTGCACCACGCCGGGGTGCGGCTACCCCCTCCGCCCGAGCGGCACGCTGTGGAACGAGCCCCTGCCGCCGGAGGCCGTGAGCCGGGCCTGGGAGCTCGGGGGCCAGGCCGACCTGTTCGTGATCCTGGACTCCGAGCTTCGCACCGCGCCCATGTCGCTCCTGCCCTCGGTGCCGCTGGCCCGGGGCGTGCCGCTGATCATGGTCGGCGAGGTCGCCACCCAGTACGACCGCTACGCCGCGATGGTGGTGCGCAGCCCGAGCCCGCCGGTGCTGGAGGCGGTGCTGGCGCGCCTGGGCCTCGAGCCCGACCCGGGGGCCGAGGGGTGAGCGGCCCCGGGCCCGCGTCTAGAGATCTATATAGCTAGCTCGCGGGCGGGGCGGCGCCCGGGTCGACGGCGAACTTGTACCCGTAGTACACGTCGCCCTCGTGGCCCAGCTTCATGCGCCGAAGCGTCGCCCTGACCCGGGTGCCCACCTCCACCCGCTCGGCCGGCACGTCCACCACCGGGGCCGGCAGGAGCACGCCCTCGTCCATGGTGATGTGCCCCACCACGTAGGGCTCCTGGCCCAGGAAGTCGCGCGGCGGGTAGTAGACCACGGTGTAGTTGGTGAGCTCTCCCCTGCCGGCCAGGGGCTCCTCGACCAGCTCGCGCCAGCCGCACACCCCGCAGGTGTAGCGCTCCCACCAGGGGTGCAGGGTCCGGCACTCCGGGTTCTGGCAGCGCATGCCGTAGAGGCGGAGCTTGGGCGGCCCCAGGCGGCTGAACTCGATGGCCGAGACGGTCATGGCCTCAGTCGCCCTCGACGCGCTGGTAGACGTGGATGGCCGCCACCGCGCCGGGCCCCCCGCGGCAGGCCGAGATGCCGGCCTCGGCGTCGGCGCGCTGGATGCCCTCCGGCGCCGTGCCCCGCAGCTGCTCGACCACGTCCACGGCCTGGGTGGAGCCCGTGGCCCCGAGCGGGTGGCCCTTGCACAGCAGGCCGCCGGAGAGGTTGACCGCCGTGGGGCCGTCGATCCACGTCGAGCCGTCGGCCGCGCCCTTCCACCCCTCGCCCTGGGCGGCGAAGCCGAGGGCCTCCACCCCGAGCGGCTCCTGGATGGCGAACGAGTTGTAGATCTCGGCCACGTCCATGTCCGCGGGCGAGAGCCCGGCCATGGCGTAGGCCCGCGCGGCCGGCTTGGCCAGGAGGTCGTAGGCGTCCTGGAGGGTGTCGCTGGCCGCGTACCAGCTCCCGGTGCCCATCTGGGTGGCGGTGACGTAGACCTGGGGGCGGGCGGGCTGGTCGCGCAGGATCTCCTCCCGGCAGAGGACCAGGGCCGAGGCGGCGTCGGTCATCGGGCAGACCTCGTAGAGCTTCAGCGGGTCGGCCACCTTGGCGCTCTTCATGACCTCCTCCACCGTGCACTCGAAGCGCAGGTGGGCGTAGGGGTTGCGGGCGCCGTAGTGGTGGTTCTTGACCGAGGTGTGGGCCAGGTCCTCCTCGGTGCGCCCGTAGACCTGCATGTACTTGCGCGCCGTGAGGGCCACCCCCGAGGGGAAGGTCAGCCCGGAGAAGTACTCCTCCTTGCTGTCGGCGGCCTGGGCGATGACCGAGGTGCCCTCCACGGTGGCCAGGTCGTTCATCTTCTCCGCCCCCATGACCATGACCGTGTCGTAGAGGCCGGAGAGGATGGCCACGCAGCCCAAATGCAGGGCCCACGCGCCGGTGCCGCAGGCCGCCTCCACCCGCACCGCCGGCGCGGGCACCAGGCCCAGGTGGTCGGCGCCCATGAGGGCCACCGAGTTCTCGTAGGCGAAGCCGGTGCTCCCGGCGTTCCCCAGGTACAGGGCCTGGACGTCGCGCGGCCCGACGCCGGCGTCGTCCATGGCCAGCCGCCCGGCCTCGACGATCAGGTCGCGCAGCGACTTGTCGTGCTGGATCTTGTGCGGGGTCTTGCCGATGCCCAGAACGCCGACGCGCATGACGCCTCCCTAGTGTGGCTCGGCCTGCCGGCCGCGGGTCCAGCGGTAGTAGGTGCCGAGTCCGATCGGCTCCCCCGCCATCCGCTCGGCGGCGCCGATCGCCGGGGGGTCGTCCGTCACCTCGAGGGCCTGGGCGATCCCCTCTCCCCCACCGTAGCCGAAGGCCAGAAGCTGCTGCCCGGGGGCGGCCCGGTCCAGGCCGAGGGCCAGGGCCAGCCCCACCGAGGCGGCGCCCAGGTTGCCGATCTCGCCCACGAAGCTGGTGTGCTCGAGCTGCTCGCCGCTCACCCCGGCGCGGGGTAGGGCGCGCAGGGTCTGCGGGTGGGGCTGGCTGGCGCACACCGCGGCGTAGGCGCCGGTGGGGCGCTCGGTGACCCGCTCGAGCCCGGCCAGGGCCTCGGCGGCCGTCGCCCCGTAGGTCTCGAACAGGACCTCGAGCCGGAAGCGGGCCTCGGGCTCGGTGCCCAGTCGCCAGACGTCGTAGACCTCGCGCCCGGCCCGGACCAGGGGCCCGAGCCGACAGAAGCCGCCCCCGTCCCCGACCAGGAAGGCGGCCGCGCCCCCGGCCGAGAGCAGGTCGAGCACCCGCTCCTCGTAGCTCACCTGGTGGTCGGCCACCACCACCAGGGCCGGGCGGGCGCCGTCCCGGGCGACCAGCGCGCCGGCCAGCTCGAGCGCGTCCATGAGCCCGCCGGGGTGCCCGCCCAGGTCGTAGGACACCGTGTCCTCGGCCAGGGAGAGGGCGCGGGCCAGCGTGGCCGCCACCTTGCGCAGGCCGAAGGGCGGCGACAGGGTGAGGCAGATGAGCGCCGCAGGCGCCCGCTCCTCCCCCAGGGCCTCGCGCGCCGCCTCGTAGGCCATGGTCAGGGGGTCCTCGTCCAGTCCCGGGGTGGCCAGGGCCCGCGCCCGGGGGCGCCCGGGGCGGGCGAAGAAGGACTGGATCTCGGGGAGCGGGGCGCGGTAGCGGGGCAGGTAGGCCCCGTACCGCAGGAGCTCGGCCACTAGCGCTTGACGGTGATGCCGGCCGCCTCGCGGTCGAACGTGTCCTGGGTGACGCCCTCCTCCCGCAGCTTGACCTTCTGCACCCGCTCGGTGGGGGTCTTCGGCAGCGCCCCCACGAAGCGGATGTAGCGCGGGACCATGAAGTACGGCATCCGCTCGGCCAGCCACTGGGTGAACTCGGCCGGGTCCGGGGCCTCGCCCTCGGCCACGCAGACGATCATGATCTCGTCCTCCGAGGAGGCGCCCTCGCCCGCCTTGACCCCGATCGCCGCGGCCTCCTTGACCGCCGGGTGCCCGGAGACCTGGCGCTCCACCTCCATCGAGGAGACGTTCTCGCCCCGGCGGCGGATGTAGTCCTTCACCCGGTCCATGAAGTAGAAGTACCCCTCGGCGTCCATGCGCCCCAGGTCGCCGGTGTGCAGCTTCAGGTTGCGGAAGTCCTCCGCCGTCTTCTCCGCCATGCCGTAGTAGGCGCGCATGACGATGTTCGGGATCTTCATGTCGACCACGATCTCCCCCGGGGTGTCCGGGGGCAGCGGCAGGTCGGTGCCCGGCTCCACGATCGTCACCTCGTAGCCCGGGTTGGCCGTGCCCATCGAGCCCGGCACCGGCGCCCGGGTGGGGTCCATGTAGGTGGCCATGCCGGTCTCGGTCAGGCCGTAGCCCTCGATGAACTTGACCCCGAAGCGCTCCTGGAACTCGTTGTAGATGTCCTTGGGCGCCGGCGCGGCGAAGCAGGTGTGCACCTTGTGGGCCCGGTCGAGGGGCGAGGGGGCGATGTTCCAGATGAAGTAGGTCACCGCGCCGATCGAGTTGAAGATCGTGGCCTCGGCGTCGATCACCTGCTGCCAGAACTGGCTCGAGGAGAAGCGCTCCACGTAGGCCACCCGGGCCCCGGCGACCAGCGCCGGGTAGCCCGAGAGCACCTGGGCGTTGGAGTGGAAGAGCGGCAGGCAGGAAAAGAAGGTGTCCTCGGTCAGCGACTCCACCGTGCGCCCGGCGGTGGCCGAGACCACCTCGAGCAGGCCGCGGGCGGAGAAGTAGTCGGCCGCGTTCTGCTTGATCACGCCCTTGCTCCGCCCGGTGGTGCCCGAGGTGAACATGATCCGAGCGTCGTCGGTCCAGGCGTACTCCAGGCCGGGCTCGGCGTCGGAGCCCTCGAGGAGGGCACCCAGGTCCTCCGAGCGCCAGCGGGCGTCCGGGTCCGGGCCCTCCTGGCGGCCCTGGCGCAGGACGATCACGTGCTCCAAGAGGGGCAGCTCGTCCTTGATCAGCTCCAGCCGGTCCAGGTAGGCGTCGGCGATGACCAGCTTGCGGGCCTCGACCAGGTTGACGGTCCAGGAGAGGAAGTCGCCCTTGTAGGCGGTGTTGATCGAGCTCATGACCGCCCCGGCCTTGAGGATCCCGTACCACACGGGCAGGAACTCCTCGCAGTTGGGGAGCATCACCGACACCGACTCCCCGCGCTCCACGCCGCGGGCCATGAGGGCGTTGGCGATCCGGTTGGCCCGCGCGTTGACCTCCCCGTAGCTCACCCAGGGCCGGTCGGCGAACTTGAGGTACGGACGGTCCGGGTGCTCGCCGGCCCGGCGGGTGAGGATCTCGGCGAGGACCCACGTGGTCGGGTCCTCGCGCGCGTACCAGTCGCTCCACTCCTTGACGGCCATCTGCCTCTCGCCCCCTTGGTTCAGCGCCAGCGTGTGGTCTGCCCGTCCGGCCCGGCTAGGCGGGCACGAACTTGGGCAGGGTGATCTCCTCGGTGACGTCGTGGAAGACCACGCGCACCGGCATGCCGATCGAGACCTCCTCGGGCGCGATGGAGGGGAACCCCTCCTCGTCGCGGACCAGGAGGCTCATCATGCGCACGCCCTCGTCCAGATCGATCAGCACGACGACGTGCGGCGGGTCGCCCTTGTAGGCCTTGCTCGGCCCGATGTAGTGCACCGAGTAGCTGTAGAGCACCCCGGTGCCCGCGGCCTCGATCCACTGGACGGGCTCCAGCGTGCCCGGCGTGTAGGCCCGCGGGTACCAGAACGGCCGGCCGTCGGGGCCGGCGGGGAGCAGCAGCTTGTGCTCCTTGGCCCCGGCCCAGAACGGCTCCCCCTCGGGGCGCAGGTCCGGAAGGGGCTTCGTGTAGGCCGGCGTGGCGGTGGTCTCGGACACGGTGGCCTCCTACGCCGCGGCGGGCGGCTCGCTGGACAGGACGACGGCGCTGGTGGCCGCCAGGATGCCACCGGAGCCGTTGGTGATGGCCAGCCGGGCGCCCGGGACCTGGTGGTTGCCGCCCCCGCGCGACGTGTCGTCGGCCTCCCCGCGCAGCTGCAGCGCGGCCTCCACGATGTGGTGCATCGCCCCCAGGTGGGCCTGGCGGATGAGCCCCCCGTGGGTGTTCATGGGGAGCTTGCCGCCCAGCTTGGCGTTGCCCTCGAGCACCCAGTCGCCGGCCTCGCCGGGGCCGCAGACGCCGAAGCCCTCCAGGGCGATGAGGGGCGTGAAGCTGAACGAGTCGTAGATCTCGGCCACGTCCAGGTCGCCCGGCGTGATGCCGGCCACCTCCATGGCCCGCCGCCCGGCCCGACCGAGGCCCTGGCGCACGGCGTCCACGGACTCGGCCTCGGAGATGTACTGGTGCGAGTAGCCCTCGCCCAGGCCGGTGATGTAGACCGGCGCGGGGCGCATGGACTTGGCCCGGTCGGCGCTGGTGACCAGGAAGGCGGCCGCCCCGTCGGAGACCAGCGAGCAGTCCATGGCGTGGAACGGGGTGGCGATCCAGCGGTCGGCCATCACGTCCTCGACCGTGACCACGTCGCGCAGCATCGCGTTCCACTTGAGGTGGGCGTGCTCGGACTGGGTGGCCACCACGGCGGCCAGGGCCTCCTGGGGCACGTGGTGCTCGTACATGTAGCGCTGGGCCAGCAGGCCGTAGCCCCCGATGGTGGTCAGCCCGTACGGCGCCTCGAACGCGCCGTGGCTCATCTCCCGGGCCATGGCGATCATCCCCGAGGAGCTGATGCCCGAGCGGGTGTTGTCCCCGCGCACGCAGAGCACCACCTCGGCCAGCCCGTTGGCGACGGCCTGGGCGGCCTGGACGGCCATGAGGGGCGCCGTGGCCCCGCCCACGGCCACCGAGGCGAAGTACCCGGGGGCCAGGCCCAGGTAGTCGGCCAGCGTGGTGGCGTGCATGAGCGTGGACTCGACGAAGCTGAACGCGGTGACCAGCCCGTCGACCTCGGCCAGCGTGATCCCGGCGTCGTCCAGGGTCAGCTTGGTCGCCTCGGCCAGGAGCTGGAACGATCCCCGGTCGGGGAGGATCCCCTGCTCGGTCTCGCCGACGCCGGCGATCACGATGCCCTTGCCGAGCATCTCCCGCGCCTGGCGGACGTCCGGGGTGCCTTCGCGCATCCTCATCCTCTCCTCGACCTCGCGCGTCGCCCTCGCTCGGGCCGCGGGCGGCGCGGCGCAGGGGCCGACGGGCCGGGTCCCGGCCGGGTGGTGACGCTACCACCTTCGCCCCTCGCGGGATCCGGAAAACGCGGCGCTGGTACGATCGACGCGCCTCCGTCAACCGCCCCCAAGGAGCCCCTCTCCCCCGTGTCCGAGCCGCACTACGACCCCCAGGCCGACACCTACCGCCAGATCTACCGCGGCCACGAGCGCGCCTCCGCGGTGACCAGCAGCGAGGGCGTCACGGTCTACTTCGACCCCGACACGCACGAGGTGCTCGGCTTCTCCATCACCCGCTTCAGCGCCTACTACGCGGCCCACGCCACGCCCGAGGGCGAGTTCACGGTCGACCTGCCCGCCCGGGTCCCGGTGAACCTCGAGGAGGAGATGGACTTCGACGCCGAGACCATCACCTCCGGCGTGCGCATCGCCGAGTTCTACTAGCGCCCGGTCCGCCCGACGATCATGGCGTCGGGCCCCTTGCCCTGCGGCACCATGGGGAAGACCTTGGCCATCGGGTTGACGTGCACGTCGACCAGCGCCGGGCCGTCGTGGGCCAGGGCCTCGCGCAGGGCGTCCTCCAGGTCCGCCGCCGCGCGCACGGTCTGCCCGGCCACCCCGTAGGCCCCGGCCAGGCGGGCGAAGTCGGGCTGGAAGGGCTCGAAGCTCGTGCCGGCGTAGCGGCCCTGCCAGAAGAGCTCCTGCCACTGGCGGACCATGCCCAGGTAGCCGTTGTTGAGGATGATCACCTTGACCGGGAGCTCGTAGGTCTGGGCGGTGGAGAGCTCCTGGAGGGTCATCTCGAACGAGCCGTCGCCGGCGATGTCGATGACCAGCTCGTCCGGGAGGGCCACCTGGGCCCCCAGGGCGGCGGGCAGGCCGAAGCCCATGGTCCCCAGGCCGCCGGAGGTGATCCAGCGCCGGGGCCGATCGAAGGCGTAGTGCTGGGCCGCCCACATCTGGTGCTGGCCCACGTCGGTGCAGACGATGGCCTGCCCCCGGGTGAGCCGGTAGAGCGCCTGGATGACGTCCTGGGGCTGGATCTCGCCCTCGGTGTCGACGTGGTAGGGGTGCTCGCGCTTCCACTCGCCGATCCGCGCCGCCCATGCCGCCCGGACCTCCGGGTCGTGGCGCTCGGGCAGCGCCGCGTAGGCGTCGGCCAGCGCGGCCAGCGCCGGAGCGGCCTGGCCGGCGATGCCGATGTGCGCCCCCCGGTTCTTGGAGATCTCCGCCGGGTCGACGTCGATGTGGATGATCTTGGCCCCCGGCGCCCACTCGTTCATCACCGTCGAGAGCACCCGCTCGTCGAAGCGCACGCCCACGGCCAGCACCGCGTCCGAGGCCTGGAAGGCGAAGGTGGAGGCGGCGATGCCGTGCATGCCCGGCATGCCCACGTAGAGCGGGTGGCTGCCCGGGAAGCCGCCCAGGCCCATGAGCGTGGTGGTCACCGGGATGCCGGTGACCTCGGCCAGGCGGGTCAGCTCCTCGTGCGCCTCGCCGGCGATGATGCCGCCCCCGGCGTAGATCATGGGCCGCTCGGCGCCGACCAGGGCCCGCGCGGCGGCGGCGATCTGGCGGGGGTGGCCGGCCGTCTCGGGCGGGCGGTAGCCGGGCATCTCGGGCGGCACCGGCCCCCCGTAGTCGTCGACCTCGCGGCCCCACTGGTCCACGCAGACGTCCACCAGGACCGGGCCGGGGCGCCCGGAGCGGGCCACCCACAGGGCCTCGCTCATCACCCGCGGGAGCTCCTCGGCGTCCTTGACCAGGTAGGAGTGCTTCACGATGGGCAGGGTGATGCCGACGATGTCGGCCTCCTGGAAGGCGTCCGTGCCCACCCGGGTCGAGCCCACCTGGCCGGTCAGGGCCAGGAGGGGCACGGAGTCCATGTAGGCGTCGGCGATCGGGGTGACCAGGTTGGTCGCCCCCGGCCCCGAGGTGGCCGTGCACACCCCGACTCGGCCCGTGGCCTTGGCGTACCCTTCGGCCATGTGCCCGGCGCCCTGCTCGTGGCGAACCAGATAGGTGCGGATGTCCGGATCGTCGTGCAGCGCGTCGAAGAGCGGGATCACCGGCCCCCCGGGCAGACCGAAGATCGCGCTCACGCCGGCGCGCTTCAGACAGCTCAGGGTGGCGTCTACCGCACGCATGGCGTCGCTCCGCTCGCGCGGAGTCTAGCCCAGCCGATCCCGCCGCCCGCGACACGACCCGGAGGTCCCGCGTGTCCGTTCCCCCCACCCCGCCCGACCCGCCGCCCGGCCGTCCCTCCTTCGCCGAGGAGAACGCCATGCGGGTCGCCTCGGAGTCCCTGACCCGCTACGACGCCGAGAGCGACACCTACCACTGCTCCTACGGCCCGCCGGTCCCGGCGGCCACCGTGCGCGATTCGGAGCGCGGCCTGCTCGTGCGCGTCGAGCCCCGCACGCGTCAGGTGGTGGGCTTCAGCATCCCCGACTTCCGGGCCTGGCACGCCGAGCACGCCGACCCGGACGGCACGTTCGAGGTCGACCTCCCGTCGGTCTGGCCCGCCGGCCCGGGCGAGGAGGACGCGCCCGAGCCCGACTGAGGGCCCGCCCCCGGGGGGCGGCGGTACACTTGTCGATCCGCTCGCACCGCGAGATCGCGCCACACGACCGAGGAGAGCCGCCGTGGGGGTCGAGAGCCAGCGCATCGAGGACTTCCGCCTCACCAAGGAGCCGTATTACCTGCCGCTCGGCAACGAGGTGGAGCTCTTCGAGGCCGCCTACCACGGCGGCCTGCCGGTGATGCTCAAGGGCCCGACGGGCTGCGGCAAGACCCGCTTCGTGGAGCACATGGCCTGGCGCCTGGAGCGCACGCTGGTCACCGTGGCCTGCCACGAGGACCTGACCGCCTCGGACCTGGTGGGCAAGTACACCCTGCGCGGCGACGAGACCGTGTGGCAGGACGGGCCGCTGACCACGGCGGTCAAGTCCGGGGGCATCGCCTACCTGGACGAGATCGTCGAGGCGCGCAAGGACACCACCGTGGTCATCCACCCCCTGACCGACGACCGGCGCATCCTGCCGCTGGAGAAGAAGGGCGAGGTGGTGGCCGCCCCGGGCGAGTTCCAGCTCGTCATCTCCTACAACCCGGGCTACCAGTCCGTCCTCAAGGACCTCAAGCACTCGACCAAGCAGCGCTTCGTGGCCATCGACTTCGACTACCCGCCCCCGGACGCCGAGGAGACCATCCTGAAGACCGAGTCCGGGGTGGACGACGACGTGGCGGCCAAGCTGGTCAAGATCGCCGAGAAGGTGCGCAACCTGCGCACCCACGGGCTGGAGGAGGGCGTCTCGACGCGCCTCCTGGTCTACGCCGGCCAGCTCATCGGCCGCGGCGTGACCCCCATCGCGGCCTGCGAGGCGACCATCTGCAAGCCGATCACCGACGACCTGGAGATGCAGCGCTCCATCGTCGAGATCATCGCCACCCAGTTCTAGTCCCCGCGGCGGAGGCGATCCCGTGACCTTCGGCCCCGCCGTCGGCAACGTCGGCATGTACGTGGCCCGCGAGATGCTGGCCGCGGTCCCCGAGGACCAGCGCCAGGCCTACCTGCGCATGGTCGAGGAGATCTCCGAGCTCAAGTACCAGCTCGGGGTGGAGGTGGCCCGCCAGCTCCCGCGCCTCCTGGCCGAGCACGAGCCGGAGGCGGTGGCCCGCTACCTGGACCAGGTGCGCCAGGTGGCCGCCGTGGGCTGGAAGAGCGGCGTGGAGGTGGCCAAGCAGCTCCCGGACCTCTACGAGGCCCCGGACGAGCAGCTGGCCGAGCACTACGTCGACATCATCGCCGACGCCACCAAGGGCCCGCCGGAGGACACCGAGACCGCGCAGCTGGCCGAGGAGCTGGTCGAGCTCGAGCGCGAGCTGCGCGAGATGGAGCCCAAGGTCAAGCGGGCTCAGGAGCTCAAGTCGCTCCTGGCCGCCCGCGACCGGCGCGACGAGAAGCGCCGCAAGCACGCGGTGGAGCTGGCCGCCGCCCTCCCCCCGATCCTGGCCCGCCTGCGCCCGCGCTACCGCCCGCCCTACCTGGCCCAGGTGCGCCAGGTGGCCGCCGCCGACCCCGAGGCCTCGCTCGAGGCGGCCGACACCCTGCTCGACCTCCTAAACGGCGAGCGGGTCTCCCCCGAGGGGGCGGCCGAGTGGGTGGCCCGGGGGCTCGAGGTGCTCGAGCGCAACAAGGAGGTCGGGCGCGGCTACTTCCGCCTGGGGAGCAAGTACGCCCTCCAGGTCCTGGACGAGCTCAAGGAGGGGCTGGCCCTCAAGTCCGTGGCCCGGGTGCTCAAGCTCTACGCCACCGCGCTCTCCGGCCATGACGTGGCCATCCGCGGCACCAACGAGCTCCAGGCCATGGACGTCTACACCGCCGAGCACATCGTGCTGCCGCCCGAGATGCGCTTCTTCGAGGACGACGAGCGCAACTTCACCGCCTACAAGGTGGCCACCGCGCACGGGGCCGGGCGCATCGAGTTCGGCACCTACGGCTTCACCCTGACCGCGGTCCCCGACCTGGTCGCGGACCTGCGCGCCCGCTACCCCGAGGGAGCGACGGCATGACCACCCTCCGCCCGCCGGAGACCGACCTCACGCGCTTCTACGCCCTCTTCCCGCAGCCCGCGCTGGCCCGCGACCTGTTCACCGTGACCGAGAGCCACCGGGTCGACGCGCGCCTTCGCCGCACCTACCCGGGCATCCGCCGCGACATGGCCGTCATCCGGGCCGCCACCCTGGAGCGGCGCCCCGACCCGGCCGGGCTGCCCGACGCCCAGGCGGTGGTCGAGCTCCTGCTCCAGCACTCCCTCGGGGCCGAGGGCGACCTCGGGGCCGACCTGGCCCCGGCCCTGCGCCCGGTGGCCGAGCGCGCCCGCCTGGCCCTCGACGCCGTCCTGGACGAGGACGCCGAGGTGGCCGACAGCGCTCGGGTGGCGGCCGAGCTCTACGCCATCATCGACGACGGCACCCGCGACCCCCGCCGCTGGGCCCCCGAGGAGCCCGAGGACGCTCCGGCCGACCAGTCCCAGGGCGCCGAGGGCGCCGAGGGCGGCGCCGAGGCCCAGCCCGGCCCCGGCGGGGAGGACTACGAGTCGCTCGAGCTCCCCCCGTTCATGACCCCGGTGCTCGAGGAGATGGTCCGCCAGCAGCGCGAGGCCGGCAGGGACGGCCAGGGGCGCCAGGAGGAGGCCGAGGCCCCGCGCCCCCCCGAGGACCCCTTCGCCGACCACGTCCAGACCATGAGCACGACCGAGGCGGCCGAGGGGCCGCGCCAGGAGGGCGAGGACGCCGCGCAGACGCTGACCCGCAGCGAGGCCGACCAGGCCCCGGCGCCGGCCCCGGGCCAGTCGGCCGACCGGCGCACGGACGACGCCGAGGGCGGCGGCGAGACCCCGGAGGCCACCGGCCTGGCCGAGGTCCCGCACGTCGACGCCGAGCGGGAGGAGTCCGACCTCGGCGAGCAGGTCTTCCACTACGACGAGTGGGACCACAAGATCGAGGACTACCGCCCGGCCTGGTGCACCCTGCGCGAGGAGCGGGCCACGCGGGCCCAGGAGGGCTTCGTGGCCGCCACCTTCCACGAGTTCGGGGGCATCGTCAGCCAGATCCGGCGCAACTTCCAGCTCATGCGCCCCGAGCGCCTGCGCAAGATGCGCTACCAGACCGAGGGCGACGACCTCGACACGGACGGCCTGGTCGAGTACGTGGTCGACCGGCGGGCCCGGATCGCGCCCAGCGGCCGCGTGTACGTCAAGCGGGACAAGAAGGACCGGGACGTGACCACCGCCTTCCTGGTCGACATGTCGAGCTCCACCGACCGCAAGATCGACGGGCGCAAGCGGATCATCGACATCGAGAAGGAGGCCCTGCTCTTGATGTGCGAGGCCCTCGAGGCCATCCGCGACGAGTACGCCATCTACGGCTTCTCGGGCAGCGGTCGCGACGACTGCCAGTTCTACGTCGTCAAGGAGCTCGGCGACCGCTACGACGACCGGGTCAAGAGCCGCATCGGCGGCATCTACGGGCGCCAGAAGACGCGCATGGGCCCGGCGCTGCGCCACGCCACCAAGCGCCTCATGGGCGTGGACTCCAACATCAAGCTCCTCATCCTCCTGACCGACGGCAAGCCCTACGACTCGGACACCTACCAGGACAACGCCTACGCGCAGGAGGACACCAAGATGGCCCTGCGCGAGGCCCGGCGGGAGAAGATCCACCTCTTCTGCGTGACCGTCGACCGCGAGGCCGCCGACTACCTGCCGCACATGTACTCGGACGCCAACTTCGTGATCATCGACGATGTCCGCACGCTGCCCCAAAAGCTCCCCCAGCTCTACCGCCGCCTGACCACCTGAGCGCCCCGGGCGGGGGTAAGTGACTCGCGCTCCGCGCCGACCGACCGGGGTAAATGGCTCGCGCGCCCGGCGGGGGTGGCGCGCTCGCGGACCGGGGTATGCGGCTCGCGCACGGGGGTAAGCGACTCGCGGACCGGGGTATGCGGCTCGCGCGTCCTCCACAAGCCCGCGCCGCCGCGCCCACCCGCGCGGGCTCCATCCGGGGGATCCGACTCGCGACCGGGGTAGGCGGCTCGCGCCCCCACCGGGGTAACCGGCTCGCGCCGACCGGGGTAAGCGGCTCGCGCCGGCGCGCGCGTTCTCCCTGCGTTCGGGGCTCTTTTCGCCCTCGTAGGTTTTAGAAGAAACAGAAAAGTCTTGAAAGCATTCAGGCCCGCGGACCGGCCAGCCCGCGGTGCGGGCCGGCCGCGGGCGCGAGCGAATTACCCCGGGTAATCGGCTCGCACGCCCTTCCCCGCCGCGGTCCCCGAGGGCCAGACTGCACGGCGTGCCCGCCGTCCGTATCCGCCGCTAGGGTCGCCCCGATGAGCGCCCGGCCGCCCCTTCGCCTCGCGCCCGAGGTCTCGACCCGGGACGAGGTCGGCGTGCGGGGGGCCGAGGAGCAGCTGGCGCTCTGCGAGCCCGATCATCTGCGCCGGCTGGATCAGCCGCTGCGCTACGGGTTCGCCGATCGCTCGAGCGCGCGCAAGGGCCTCGAGGTCGCGGCCGGCGTGGCCATCGCCGATCGGCTGGGCGCCATCCGCCAGACGGCCGGGCCGCCCATCGGGCGCCACGGCTACATGGCCATCGTCTGGCTGGGCTCGCGCTGGCTGCAGCTGGAGCACCCCGGAGCGGCGGCGGTGCCCTTCACGCAGTACCGGCTCCTGCACGACTTCGGCTGGGGCGATTCCGGCCGGCCGGCGCGCCAGGCGCTCAAGCGCACGCTGCTGAACCTCCAGGAGGCGCGCTGGGAGGGGGAGGTCAACGACCCGCGCACCGGGCGCAAGACCCACGAGGACCACTTCGGCATCATCGATCGCGTGCTCTGGCCGGTGGTGCGGGACGGGCGCGTCGAGCGGCTGGGCTACATCTTCCTCGGCAGCTGGTTCCTTGAGCAGCTGCGCCACGAGGCCGGCGCGTACCTGGACTGGGCGATCATCCGTGACCTCCCCCCCATCGCCCGCAAGCTCTACGGGCTGCTGGAGAACGACCGCTTCGAGCCGCGCGAGGACGGCGGCGAGTGGCAGGGCTACTGGCTCGGACCGCCCTTCTTCGCCAGCGTGGGCTCGACGTGCGCGCGCGAGCGAGACAACGTGGCCGCGGTGATGCGCGCGTGCGAGGCCGTCGCCGCCCAGGACCCGCGGTACCGCTTCGCGCGCGAGCGAATCCTCATGGAGGGCGGCTGGACGCAGCAGCTGGTCGTCTCGCGCGCCACGCGGCCGCGGGTGCGGCTCGCGGAGGGGCTGTGAGTGGCATTGCTTGGCGTCTAGAAAACTAGATATCTAGCGAGGATGCATCAGAGCATTGGTGAATGCACGGGAGGAAGCAGGCAGCCGAGCACGAACGAGTGAAAGAAGGGCGTCACCCCGCCAACCAGGAAAGGAATCGTGCATGAGCGGCCGGGTGCTCGCGGTGACCAACCAGAAGGGCGGGGTGGGGAAGACCACCACGGTGGCCAACCTGGGCGCGGCGCTGGCTGACGCCGGCGCCCGCGTCCTCCTGGTCGACCTCGACCCCCAGTGCAGCCTGACGCTGTCATTCGGCCTGCGCCCCTCCGAGGTGGCGCGCTCGAGCTGTGAGCTGCTGGCCGAGCCGGAGGCCGAGCCGCACGGGGCCGTCGTGGCCGTGGACGGGGAGGGCGGGGCGCTTGATTTGGTGCCGGCGAGCCGCCGCCTGGGCGACCTGGAGCCGCGGCTGGCCCAGGCCACCGCGAAGGAGCTCTACCTGCGGGAGGCCCTGGCGCCGGTGGTGGGGGAGTACGAGATCGTGCTGGTGGACACCCCGCCGAACCTGGGCGTCCTCACCATCAACGCGCTGACCGCGGCCCACGGGGTGCTCGTGCCCCTGCAGCCCGAGTTTCTGCCCCTGCAGGGTCTGGGCGACCTGGACGCCACGATCGCCGTGCTGCGGCGCTACCGCGTCAACCCGGAGCTGGCCATCGTGGGCGTGATCGCGACCATGGCCACGCGGCGGCTGGTCCTGGAGCGCGAGGTCCTGGAGGCCGCCGCCGCGCTCGAGGTCCCGCTGCTTCGCACCCGCATCCCGCGCAGCGTGCGCTTCGCCGAGGCGCCGGCCCACGGGCGGCCGCTGGTGCGCTGGCTCCCCGAGCACCCCGGCGCCGCGGCCTACCGACGACTCGCCGAGGAGGTGCAGGATGTCCGACTCGCCGCGTGAGCGCTCGCGGGCGCGCCAGCGCGCGCCGATCCGCCTGGCCGACGCGCCGCTGGCCGACTACCGCCCGACGCCGCCGCCGGAGCCGGCGCTCGAGGCCGAGCCGGGGCCGCCGGCGACCGAGACGGGCCGGCCCTCGGGCGGCGCGGGGCGGGGCGGCACCCGGCGCGCGCGGGCCGGGGCGGGGACCCCCCGGGCGGCCGACCCGCGCACCGAGCCGACGCCCCTGGCCCGGGAGGCCACGCGATCGGTCAACTTCCACATCCCGGGCTCGCTCGACCGGGCCCTCGGACGGCTCAAGTACGAGCTCGAGGCCGAGTACGGCGTGCGAACCTCGAAGACCGCGCTGACCGCCGCGGCCCTCTACGCGCTGCCCCGCGAGCCCCTGGCCGCGCTGGCCTGGCTGCGGGCCTACGAGGCCGCGGTCCTGCCCCTCGACGGGGGCGGGGACGGGGCGGCCGAGGAGGCCTAGCGGCCTCGCACGCGCGACCGGCCGGGCCCCGAAGGACCCGGCCGGCGGCGGTGCGTACGCGAAACGGCGGGGCTAGACGCCCGGCGGCTTCGGGAAGCGGTGGCGCATCGTGTACTGGTACGGCGTGGCGAAGAGCAGGTCGCCGATGTCCTCCGGCGTCCGCTCGATCGTCTGCGTCCAGATGGTGTCCGCGCCGGGGATGATGAGGTCGAAGTTGAAGCTCATCAGGCCGACGAGCTCCTTGACCGGCATCATCGCGCCCAGGTTGTCGAACGGCGTGGCCTGGAGGGCCCAGGTCCGGATCGCGTTCGCCGAGGCGGTGCGGATGGACTCCGGCTTGAGCTGGAACCGGTGCTGCCCCTCGGTCTCCGGGCGGCCCATGGCCTGGGCGGTCGCCTTGGTGACCTCGGAGGGCAGGTAGGTCAGGTCCCACTTGGTGGTGACCAGGCTCGGGTCGGTGATGAGCCGGAGGTTCATGCGCCCGTACCTCGGGTCGCCGTAGAACTTCGGCTTCGCCGGGAGCTCCGCGTCGTCGTAGCGGCCGGTGGCGGTGTGGATGAGGTAGCCACGGCGCTCGAGGGTGAAGTTGAAGTAGTCGTTGCCGAACCCGCCGTAGCCGTCGTCCTCCTTGCCACCGTGCTCCTGGGTGACGATGTAGGCGATCTTCTTCGGGAAACCGAAGGGCTCACGGCCGGCGAAGACGGCGGCGTCCTGCGTCAGGTACATGTAGGGGTAGTACCCGGCGTAGTACGTGTTGCCGTCCTGGCCCTTGCACGACGCCGAGACGGTGACGCCCATCTCGCCGTAGGGGCCGAGGCCGGTGTGCAGGTGGTCGACGTACCAGAACTCGACCACGTCATCCTCGAGCTGAAGGGCCTTCGGCAGGATGCGCCGCAGCGCCGCCTCGTCCACGCGGTAGAAGAACGCCGACCACCGCGAGTTGGTGTAGGTCAGCGGGACGATGTCGTAGTCGACCAGCGGGTCCGCGATGCCCTGGGAGATGATGTCCCGCTTGTCGCGGTCCAGGGCCAGGGGCGGCGCGTCGCCGGAGTCGATCCACGGAACGCTCGTGACGTTCAGGTGACCCATTTCGTGCATTTCCTCCTTGGAGGGTGAGGAGCGGACGGCGGTGCCGTCCGCCGGCTCAAGGTCAGGATCGTGCCGCGCTTAGGCGCCGAGGCCGATCGGCTTCGGGAAGCGGTGGCGCAGGCCGAACCGGTACGGCTTGGCCGCGCCGGCCCACGTGGCGTCCCGCGTGTAGGTCTCGGTCCAGGGGACCTCGCCCGCCGGGATGATGAGGTCGAAGCTGAAGGTCATGAGACCCAGCAGCTCCTTCGGCGGCAGCTCGTGGCCGAGGTTGTCGTACGGGGTGGCCTGCATGAACCAGTTGATGCTCCCCGCCGAGGCGGTGCGGATCGACTCGGGCTTGACCTGGAAGCGGTGCGAGCCCTCGGCGTCCGGGCGGCCCATGGCCGTGGCCAGGTCCTTGGTCACCAGCGAGGGCAGGTAGACCAGCTGCCACTCCGAGGTGGAGATGTCCGGCGCGGTGACGACCTTCATGTTCATGCGGCCGTACTCGGTGTTGCCGTAGAACTTCGGCTTGGCCGGAAGGTCGGCGTCGTCGTACTTGCCGGTGGCCGAGTGGATCACGTACCCGTTCCTGATCATCAGGAACGAGAAGTAGTTGAAGTGGTAGATCTTGGTGTCGTACACGCCGTAGCCGTCGTCCGGCGCGCCGCCGTGCTCGAGCACGCGGATGAAGGCCTCCTTCTTGGGGAAGCCCAGCACGCGCCCGGCGTCGATGGCGGCGTCTTGGGTCAGGTACATGTAGGGGTAGTACCCGGCGTACAGCGTGCGCCCGTCACCGGCCTTGTGGCTGGCGGCCACGGTCACGCCCATCTCACCGTACGGGCCCAGCATGGTGTTGTTGTGGTCGACGTACCAGAACTCGACGATGTCGTCCTCGAGCTCAAGACAGTCGGGAAGCACGCGGCGAAGGGCCTTCTCGTCGGCGCGGTAGAAGAACGCTGACCACCGGGAGTTGGTGTAGGTCAGCGGAAGCGTGTCGATGTCCCAGATCGGGTCGACCAGCGAGTAGATGAACGCGGTCTTCTCGTCGCGGTCGACCGGAGAGGGCGGGATCTCGCCCGTCTCGGCGCCCGGGATCTGCGTCACGGCGAACTGCTCGGCCATAAGCTGGCATCCCCCTTTGTGGATTGGGTACCGCAGGGGCGCTCGCAAAGCGCGCGGCCGGGCCAGGCGGCCCGGGCACGGCCCCAAAAAACCCGCGAGCGATGGCTAGCAGCATATGTCACTTAGCTCGAGAGCGTCAACGCTCGAGCGGGGCCGTCGAGTGGGGTCACGGGGCGACCAAAACCCGCATGGCGACCGGGCTCACGCGAGGGCGCGGCACTTCGTGCGGATGTTGACAACCTCGGCCCGCGCCGGGCCACGCGAGCGCCGTTCGCGGTCGCCGCCGCGGCGGCGTGAAGTAGGCTCGGCCTCGCCTCGATGACCACCGTCGCCGAACGCCGGCCCACCGGGTACGCGCGCGAAGAGCCGCTCGTCGCCCGTGCCCTGGGGCGGGTGGCCGACTGGCTGGAGCTCTACTCGCGAGCGGTCACCCGCATCGCCTACGTCGGGGCGGTGTTCGGCGCGCTGACGGCGGCCGGGGCGATCGCCGTCAACGTCTTCACCCGCTACGTCCTGGGCTACTCGCTGCAGGGCTCGGACGAGCTGGCCAACTTCGCCTTCCTGTGGACGATCTGGCTGGGCGTGTCCCTGGCCGTCAAGCGCGGCGCGGTGACCACGATCACCCTGGTCTCCGAGCGCGGGCCGGCGTGGTGGCGGCACTCGGTGAAGGCGTTCTCCGGCATCAGCCTGGCGGTCCTCCTCGGCTACTGCTGCCTCCGGGCCACGCAGTACGCCACCCACCAGGGCGAGTCGCTCGGCACGGCCTCGCCGGGCCTCGGCGTCGCCTACTTCTACCCGATCGCCTCCATGGCCGTGGGCTACTACTTCATCACCCTGCACTACGCCGCCGGGGTGGCCCGGGGGGCGGCGCAGCTGGCCGCCCGGGGGCGGAGCGGGGCGCGGGAGGCGGCGCTCGGCACGGCCGGCGCGATCGCCATCGGCGCGCTCGTGTGGGCCGCCTGCTACGGCCTGCTGGCCGCGGGGGCGTCGAAGCTCATCGTGCTGGGGGTGATCTTCGTCGCCCTGACCCTGGCCGGGACGCCGATCGTGTTCATGCTCTCGATCGTCGGGATCCTGTCCACGATGGACTTCCTGGGGCTCGCGTTCTACCCCAACGTGGGCGCCGACCCGCTGTTCCCGTTCCGCACCACGCAGAACACGATGGGCCTCACCGGGGCCCCCGAGCTCATCGTCATCCTGATGTTCCTCATCGTGGCCGAGGTGATGAACGCCAGCGGGATGTCGGACCGGCTCATCCGCTTCGCCGCGGCCTGCGTGGGCCACCTGCGCGGCGGCATGGCCTACGTGTGCCAGGTGACCTCGGCGCTGGTCTCCGGGATCTCGGGTTCGGCCCAGGCCGACGCGGCGGTCATGACCCCGCTCTTGGTGCCGGCCATGGAGAAGGAGGGCTACCCGCGCGACGTGGCCGCGGCGGTGGTGGCCGGGGCCTCGATCAAGGGCCCCATCGGGCCCATCTCGATCATGTTCATCGTCTACGGCTACATCGTCACCGGGGTGTCGATCTCGGCCCTCCTGCTCTCCGGGGTGATGGCCGAGATCCTGCTCTTGGTGTTCCAGGCCGGCACCGTCTACCTGGTCGTGCGCCACATGGGGGTGCTGCAAAAGCGCCCCTTCGCGGGGCTGCGCACCGTGGGCCGGTCGGCGGTGACCGCGCTGCCGGTGCTGGCCATCCCGGCGGTGATCATCGGGGGGATCCTGGGCGGGGTGTTCACCCCCACCGAGTCGGCCTCGGTGGCCGTGGTGGTGGTCTTCTTCCTCTCGCTCTTCTGGTACTCGAGCGTCGGCCCGGGCCAGCTCCCGCGCATCATCGCCACCGCCGCCCTCGAGACCGGGATCGTCCTGCTCCTGCTGGGGGACTCGGCCATCCTCGCCAAGGTCCTCTTCATCGACCAGTTCGGGCAGAGCCTCTCGGACTTCCTCACCGGGGTGACCAGCGACAAGTACGTCTTCCTGCTGGTGGTCAACCTGCTCCTCTTGGCCGTGGGCATCTTCATCGAGCCGCTGCCCGCGCTGTACGTGCTCGCCCCCTTCCTGGCCCCGATCGCCACCGTGAGCTACGGCATCGACCCGGTGCACTTCGGGCTCATCATGGTCTTCAACCTCGTCCTGGCCCTGATCCACCCGCCCATCGGCCTGGTCCTCTTCGTGGTCTCCAGCCTGTCCCGGGTCTCCGTGGAGCGCCTGTCGATCATGATCCTGCCCTGGCTGGCCGTGAGCCTGGTCGTGCTCTTCCTGGTCACCTACCTGCCGAGCGAGGTGGTGCTGGCCCTCGCCAACCGCATCGGCTGAGGGCTGGGGGCGAGGCCGGCCCCGGGGGGCGGTTGGTAGACTCGGACCGCCGCCGTGAGCGCCCGCACCCCGACCGATCGCCCGTGATCCTGGCCCTGTCGGGGGGTACCGGCGGCGCGAAGCTGCTCGACGGACTGGCCCAGGTGGCCGGCCAGGAGGCGCTCACCGCGGTCATCAACACGGGCGATGACGCCGACTTCTACGGCCTGCGGGTCTGCCCGGACCTGGACATCTGCACCTACACCCTGGCCGGGGTGGTGGACGCGCGCGGCTGGGGGTTCGCCGACGACAGCTTCCGCTGCCTCGAGGGGCTGGCCACCTACGGCCTGGAGGCGTGGTTCGGGCTGGGCGATCGCGACCTGGCCACGCACCTCTACCGCACCGTGCGGCGGGGGGAGGGGGCCTCGCTCAGCCAGATCACGGCCGAGCTGGCCGACCGCCTGGGGGTCTCGGCCCGCCTTTTGCCCATGTCTGACGAGGAGGTGCGCACGCGCATCAGGACCCCGGGCGGGGTGCGGAGCTTCCAGGAGTACCTGGTCAAGCACGGGGCGGCGGAGGAGATCGAGCGCATCGAGCTGGTGGGCATCGAGGAGGCCCGCCCGGCGCCGGGGCTGGTGGAGGCCATCGCCGAGGCCGAGCGCATCGTGATCTGCCCGTCGTCACCGGTGGTCTCCATCGGCACCATCCTGGCCGTCCCCGGGGTGCGCCCGGCCCTGGCCGCGCGGCGCGAGCGCACGGTGGCCATCAGCCCCATCATCGGCGGCCGGCCGGTGGAGGGCCCGGCGGACCGCTTCCTGGCCGGGGCCGGGTACACGGAGTGCTCGGCCGCGCAGATGGCGCGGCTCTACGCCGACGTGGCCGCCGTCTTCGTGCTCGACGCCCGGGACGCGGACGAGGCGGAGGCGGTGGCCGCCGCGGGGGTCGCGCCGGTGCCCGCCGACGCGCTGATGCCGGACCGCCCGGCGCGGGCCCGTCTGGCCGCCGCCGCCCTCGAGGCGGTGGCGTGAGCCGCCCGGGCGTCGGCTGCGTCGTCCCGGTGAAGCCGCTCGGGGCCGCGCTGGGGCGCCTGAGCGACGTCCTCGATCCCGAGCGCCGGCGGGCGCTGCAGGCGGCGATGCTGGTCGACGTCCTCCGGGCCTGCGCCGGCGCGGGCGGGGTGGAGGAGGCGCTGGTGGTGAGCGGCGACCCGGAGGTGGCGCGCCTGGCCGCCGCCGAGGGCGCGCGGGTCGTGCCCGACCACGCTCCCCCGAGGGGCATGAACGCGGCGGTGCGTCTGGGGACGCGGGCGCTCAGCGCGGCCGGGTTCGAGGCGGCGCTCATCCTGGTGGCCGACCTGCCGCTGGCCCGGGCCGCCGACCTGGAGGCGCTCCTGGCCGCCGCCCCGCCCGGCCCGGGGGCGACCGTGGCCCCCTCGCGAGACGGCACGGGGACCAACGCGCTCCTCGTGCGCCCGCCGGAGGCGCTCGACCCGCGGCTCGGGCCGGACTCCCTGGCCCGCCACCTGGCCGCGGCGGCGCGGCGGAGCCTCGCCGTGGTCCGGGTGGAACGCCCGGCCCTGGGGCTCGACATCGACACCGCCGAGGACCTCGGCGCCTACCTGGCCGCCGCCCCGCCCGGGGTCACCCGGGAGGTCTGCGCGGGCCTCGAGCTCGGGGAGCGGGTGGCCGTCGGGGCGCCGCGCTGAGGCTGTGGGCGCTCCCCGGGCTGCCCGAGGTGCGGCCCGGGGACGACCTGGCCGGGCTGCTCGCGGGCGCCGCCGCGGCGGGCGGCATGGCGCCGGGCGACGTGCTGGTGGTGGCCCACAAGGTGGTGAGCAAGGCCGAGGGGCGGGTGGTGGCGCTGGCCGCCGTGCGCCCGGGCCCCGACGCGCGAGCCCTGGCCGCCGAGACCGGCAAGGACCCGGCCCTGTGCGAGCTCATCCTGGCCGAGAGCCGGCGCATCGTGCGCCGCCGAGGGGCCACGGTGATCTGCGAGACCCACCAGGGGTTCGTGTGCGCCAACGCCGGCATCGACGCCTCGAACGCCCCCGAGGGTCACGTGATCCTGCTCCCCCGCGACGCCGACGCCTCGGCGCGCCGCCTGCAGGCCCGGCTGGCCGCGCGCCTCGGGGGGCGGGTGGGGGTGGTGATCGCCGACACCCACGGGCGCGCCTTCCGCCGCGGCCTGGTCAACGTCGCCGTCGGGGTGGCCGGCTTCCGCGGGCTGCTCGACCTGCGCGGGACCCGGGACCGGGAGGGCCGCGTGCTGGTGGCCACGGAGGAGGCGCTGGCCGACGAGCTGGCCGCCGCCGCCGGCGTCCTTCAGGGCAAGGGCGCCGGCGCGCCCGCGGTGGTCGTCGCCGGCCTGGCCACGCCGGTCGGGCCCGGCGGGGTGGGCGAGCTCCTGCGCGACCCGGCCCACGACCTCTTTCGCGGCTAAGGTGCGGCCTCCGGGGGCGGACGCGAAGGAGATCGGGTGAGCGTGCAGATCGGCGCTGCCGAGCGGCCCCTGCGGGTGGCCGTCATCGGCTCCGGCCCCTCCGGCTTCTACGCCGCCGAGGAACTCCAGCGCTCCGGGGTGGCCGTGCAGGTGGACATGTACGACCGCCTGCCGACGCCGTTCGGCCTGGTGCGGGGCGGGGTGGCGCCGGACCACCAGAAGATCAAGTCGGTGACGCGGGTCTACGACAAGATCGCCGCCCACCCCGAGTTCCGCTTCTACGGCAACGTGGAGTTCGGGCGCGACGTGACCCACGCCGACCTCAGCGCGTACTACCACGCGATCATCTACGCCGTGGGCGCGCGCACCGACCGGCGCATGGGCGTCCCCGGCGAGCACCTGCCCGGCAGCCACTCGGCCACCGAGTTCGTCGGCTGGTACAACGCCCACCCGGACCACCGCAGCCTCTCCTTCCGGCTGGGGAGCGAACGGGCGGTGGTGGTGGGCAACGGCAACGTGGCCATGGACCTGGCCAGGATCCTGGCCAGCTCGGCCGAGCAGCTGGCCGCGACGGACGTCGCCGACTACGCCCTGCGCGAGCTGGCGGCCAGCGGCATCCGGGAGATCGTCGTGCTCGGGCGCCGTGGCCCGGCCCAGGCCGCCTTCACCACCAAGGAGCTGCGCGAGCTCGGCGAGCTGCCGGAGGCCGACGTCGTGGTCGACCCGGCCGAGCTCGAGCTCGACCCGCTGAGCCACGCCGAGGTGGCGCGCCTGCCGGGTCGCACGCGGGACGCCAACCTGGAGGTCCTGCGGGGCTTTGCCGCGCGGCCCCCGCGGGGGGCCCAGCGCCGGGTCGTCCTGCGCTTCCTGACCTCCCCCGTGCGCATCCTCGGCGCCGAGCGGGTGCAGGGCCTGGAGGTCGAGCGCAACGAGCTCTACCGGGCCGAGGACGGGACGCTCCGCCCGCGCCCGGCCGAGGCGCGGGAGACCATCGCCTGCGACCTGGTCTTCCGGGCCATCGGCTACCAGGGCGTGCCGCTCCCCGGCGTCCCCTTCGACGCCTGGGCCGGGCGCATCCCCAACCACGGCGGGCGGGTGCTCGATCCGGCGCGGGGCGAGCCGGTGGTCGGGGAGTACGCCGTGGGCTGGATCAAGCGGGGCCCCCAGGGGATCATCGGCACCAACAAGCCGGACTCCCAGGAGACCGTGAGCGCGCTCCTGGCCGACCTCGCCTCGGGGCGGCTGGACAAGCCGGACGTGCCCGGGCGCGAGGTGCTCGAGGGCCTGCTGTATGAGCGCAAGCGGGACTTCGTCTCCTACGAGGACTGGCAGCTCATCGACGAGCTGGAGCGCGAGCGCGGGGAGCGGGCCGGCGCCCCGCGGCTCAAGTTCAGCCGGGTGGAGGAGATGCTGCACGCCCTCGGCGAGCGCCGGGAGCGCGAGCGCCCGAGCACGGCCTAGCCGCCCGCGGGCCGGCTACGCCGCGGCCGCCTCCTGCACCTCGTAGACCGTGTTCCGCCGCGCCGGCGTGCGGCCCGCGCCGCGGATGGCGGCCTCGAGCTCCTCCGGGGTGGCCAGCTGGCCGTGGCTCGCGCCCGAGGCGCGGGAGATGTTCTCGTCCATGAGCGTTCCGCCCAGGTCGTTGCAGCCGGCGTCCAGGAGGCGGGCTCCGCCGTCCAGGCCGAGCTTGACCCACGAGGCCTGGATGTTCGGGATCAGGCCGTCCAGGGCGATCCGGGCCACCGCGTGGACGAGCACCACCTCGTCCCAGGTCGGCCCGGGGCGCGCGCGGCCCTGGAGGTAGATGGGGGAGGCCATGTGCACGAAGGGCAGGGGCACGAACTCGGTGAAGCCACCGGTCCGGCGCTGGATGGCGCGCAGCACCTCCAGGTGGTTGGCCCAGGCGCCGGGGGAGTCGATGTGGCCGAACATGAGCGTCGTGGTGGCCCGCAGGCCGAGCTCGTGCGCGGTGATCATCACCTCGGCCCACTCGGCCGTGCGCACCTTGTCCGGGCACAGGTGCAGGCGGACGGCGTCGTCCAGCACCTCGGCCGCCGTGCCCGGCAGGGTCCCCAGGCCGGCGTCGCGCAGCCGGGTGAGGAACGCGCGCACGCTCACCCCCAGGGTCTGGGCCCCCTGCCAGACCTCGAGCGGGGTGAAGCCGTGCACGTGCATCTCCGGCAGGCGCTCCTTGATGGCCTCGAGGACGGCGACGTAGAAGTCGCCGGTGAACTCCGGGTGGATGCCGCCCTGGAGGCAGACCTCGGTCGCCCCCCGCTCCCAGGCCTCGACCGAGCGGTGGACCACCTCGTGCACGTTGAGGATGTAGGGCTCGCCCCGCAGGTTGAGGCTCTTGGGGCCGCGGGAGAAGCCGCAGAAGCCGCAGCGGAAGTAGCACTGGTTGGTGTAGTTGATGTTGCGGTTGACCACGTAGGTCACCACGTCCCCGCACGCCCGGCGGCGCAGGACGTCGGCCACGCCGGCCACCGCCTCGACCTGCGCGCCGCGGGCGCAAAAGAGCCGCTCCACCTCGTCGCGCGAGGGCGGCGCGCCGGCCAGCGCGCGCTCCAGGATCCCGCGCAGGTCGGCCGGCAGGCGGGCGAGGTCCGGGTCGGCCTCGCCGGCGGTCCACGCCGGATCGGACCAGGCGGCCGAGAGGCGCAGGGCGGGGACCGGCGGGGGCTCGTCGCGCCCCGGAGCCCAGGTGGTGCGCGGGCGGGCCGCGCCCGAGGCGTCGACCTGGTCCAGCCAGGCCTTGAACGCCGGCCGCCCGAGCGCGGCGCGCGCGTCGTCCACCGCCACCCCCACGGGCAGGGCGGTCCGCTCGACCAGGGCCGCAGGGGCGAGCGCGTCCCGGAGGGCCCCGAGCGCCTCGTCGTCCCAGTCGGTGAGCAGCAGGTCGTCGGCTCCGGCGCGGGCCAGGGCCAGGGCCTCCCCCAGGTCGGCGGCGGGGACGGAGACGGCCACCGCCAGGGCCGGGAGGTCGGCCAGGGCCCGGGCCTCGGCCAGCCCGGCGGCGGAGGTGCGCAGGTGGGCGGCCCCGGAGCGGGCCACGGCGTCCAGGACGTCGGCGCGGGCGCCGCGGTGGCGGACGGTGATCCGCCAGCCCTCGACGCCGCGGGCCAGGAGCTCCATGGCCCCCGGCGGGTCGGCCACCCAGGCCGCGGCCGGGCCGTCGGTGCGCGCCGTCTCCACCGGCAGGAGCCCGGCGTCGAGGGCCGCCGCCGCCCGGGCGTCGTCCAGGTCGCCGGCCTCCAGGCACCGGCTCCCGGCGCCCAGGCGCAGGCAGGTGAGGCTCACGCGGCGGCCCCGACCGCGCGCTCGGCCGGGGGGCGCTCGAGGGCGCGGTAGGCGGCCCGCACGCGCGCGCGCAGGCCCGGGTCGAGGAAGCGGTCCTCGGCCGCGTACTCCGGGTAGACGGTGAGCCGCTCGCGGAGCTCGTGCCCGGCCTCGGCGCACAGGGTGGCCAGGCGCTCCAGGTTGGGCCAGGGGGCCTCGGGGTTGATGAAGTCCGGGGTGAGGGGGGAGATGCCGCCCCAGTCGTTGATGCCGGCCAGGAGCAGCGGCCCGTAGTCGGCCGAGAGGTTGGGCGGGGCCTGGACGTTCATCTCGGGCCCGAGGACCAGGCGGGCCAGGGCGCAGGCGGTCATGAGCTCGAGCAGCCCCGGCTCGCCCGCCCCGCCCATCGGGGTGTCCGGCTTGGCCCGGAAGTTCTGGACGATGACCTCCTGGAGGTGACCGTGGCGCTCGTGCAGGGCGCGCAGGGCCAGGAGGGCCTCGACCCGCTCGCGCGGGGTCTCGCCGATGCCGATGAGGATGCCCGAGGTGAACGGGATCCCGAGCTGGCCGGCCTTGTCGATCATGGCCAGTCGGGCGGAGGGGCGCTTGTCCGGCGCGCGCTCGTGGGGGCCGCCCGGTCCGCACAGGCGCTCGGCCGTCGATTCCAGCATCAGGCCCTGGCTGGGCGCGACCTCGCGCAGCTCGGCGAGCTCGCGCCGGGAGAGCAGGCCGGCGTTGGGGTGGGGGAGGAGGCCGGTCTGCTCCAGCACCTCCCGGCACATGGCCACCAGGTAGGCGTGGGTGCTCGCGTGCCCGAGCCGGCGGAGGGTCTCGCGGTAGCGCGGCCAGCGCACCTCGGGGCGGTCTCCCAGGCAGAAGAGCGCCTCCTTGCAGCCCCGCCGCGCCCCGGCCTCGGCCACCTGGAGGACCTCGTCCGGGCGCATGGTGTGAACGCGCGGGTCGTCCTCGTCGCGGGCGAACGTGCAGTAGGAGCAGACGTCGCGGCACAGGTTGGTCAGGGGGATGAACACCTTGCGCGAGTAGGTCACCCAGGGCGGGCGGCCGCGGTCGCGCAGCGCGGCGGCGGCGGCCCACAAGGCGGGGAGCTCGGCCCCGCGGGCGCCGGCCAGCGCCAGGGCCTGGGCGTCGGTGAGCCGGCGGCCCTCGAGCGCCGCCTCGACGGCCGCCCGGCGCGCGGGGGGGAGCGCGCCCAGGGGCGGGGCGCCGGCGCTCACCTTGCCGCCGGCTCGGGCCCCTGCCCGGCGCGGAACTTGCGCCAGTCGGCCGGGCGCTTCTCCTGGAAGCTGGCGATGCCCTCCTGGGGCTCGGGCCCCCAGACGTGGTTGAGGGCCACGAGCTCGAGGCCGTGCTGGACGGCCGAGTAGACCTGGTCGGTGGGGGCGTTCAGGGCGATCTTGGCCAGGCGCAGGCCCTCCGGGGAGCGGCGCAGGATCTCCTCGCACCAGGCGTCCACCTCGGCGTCCAGCTCCTCGTCCGCCACCACCTTGTTGACCAGGCCCATGGCCAGGGCCTCCTCGGCGGAGTACTGGCGGGTCAGGTAGAGGATCTCGCGCGCCTTCTTCTCGCCGACGGTGTGGGGGAGGAGCTGGCAGCCCCACCACAGCGGGGCCGAGCCGATGCGCGGTCCGGCCTGGCCGAAGCGCCCGGAGGTGCCGGAGAGCGTGAGGTCGCAGAGCACGTTGAGCTCGTTCCCCCCGCCGATGCAGTAGCCGCGGACGCGCACGATGATCGGCTTGCCGTTGTTGCGGATGGCCATGGCCAGGCGATCGTGCAGGTGGTGCAGGCCGCGCTTTTCCTGCGCCGTGCGCGTGGGCTCGCGCACGTCCCCGCCGACGCAGAAGGCGCGCTCGCCGGCCCCGGTGAAGACGACGACCCCGACCGCCTCGTCGTCGGCCGCCGCCTCGAAGGCCTCGCAGAGCTCGCGGATGGTCTGGACCCGAAAGGCGTTCAGACGTTCGGGGCGGTTGATGGTGATGGTCGCCCGGCCCCCGCCCACCTCGTAGAGGATGTCCTCGTAGCTCAGGGCCGCCCCCTCGTCTCGGCGTCGCGTCCCGCCGATCCTAGCGAGCGCCCTCCGGCCGAGACCTTGCGACGACGGCGTCTTGCCATCCAAGACAGCGGTTCGCATGCCGACCTTTGTCCTTGTGGAAGCGCAAGAAACGGTGGTACACCTGGTTCGTCACGCCGATTACAAGACGACACTTCGCGATGCGGGACAGGGGCGAGGGCGCGATGGCCACGACGACGCAGGGCCCCCCGGGGGCGCGGTACCGAATCCAGTCGATCGAGCGGGCGGTCGCCATCCTGAACGCCTTCTCGGCCGAGTCGCCGGAGCTCGGCGTCACCGAGCTGGCCGAGCGGCTCTCGCTGCACAAGTCGACCGTCCACCGCTTCCTGGTCAACCTGGAGGCGGCGGGGCTGGTGGAGCGCAACCCGCGCAGCAACCGCTACCGGCTGGGGCTGCGCATCTTCGAGCTCGGCGGCCTGGTCCTGCAGCAGATGAACCTCTGGGACGAGGCGCTGCCCTTCCTCGAGGGCCTGGTGCGCGACTCGGGCGAGACCGGACACCTGGCCGTGCTGGACGGCGGCGAGGCCATCTACATCGAGAAGGTGGAGGCCCGGCGCGCGCTGCGGATCCCCTCGGCGATGGGCCGCGGCTACCCGGCCCACGCCACCAACCTGGGCAAGGTGCTCCTGGCCCACCTGCCGCGCGAGGAGCTGCGGACGGTGGTGGCCGAGCACGGCCTGCCCGCCTACACGCCGCACACCATCACCGACCCCGACCGCCTCGACGCCGAGCTGGCGCGCATCCGGGCTCAGGGTTATGCGGTGGACAACGAGGAGTACGACGAGGGCCTGCGCTGCATCGGCGCCCCCATCCAGGACCACACCGGCCACGTGGTGGCGGCGCTCGGCATCGGCGGCCCGGTGACCCGGGTGACGCCGGCCCGGGTGGGCGAGCTCGCCGAGCTGGTCATGGCCGCCGCCGCGGGTCTCTCCCGCCGCCTGGGCGCGCACCAGTCCGAGGCCTTCGCCTCGGCGGCGCTGCGGGTCCGCACGACGGCCGCCGCGCCCGATCCGCCGGGCCCGCCGTAGGCCCGGCGCCGCCCCTTCCTCGTTCCCCCCCAACGCACCCAAAGAAGGATGGTGATCCCGAGCATGGCGACCACGGCTCAGTCCTCCACATCGCTTCGTCTTTCCAGCCGCACGCAGCACTTCGTCCTGCCCAAGCAGTGGGCGTCGATGCGCAAGGCCGAGGCCCTGGAACGCGACTCGGGTCGGCGCGTCATCCACTTCGAGAAGGGCGACTTCCAGGGCGATGAGTTTCGTCCCGCCCCGCACATCATGGAGGCCTGCGCCAAGGCCGTGGCCGACGGTCACGTGCGCTACGTGCCGGGCCCCGGCCTGCCCGAACTGCGCGACGCGATCGCGGAGGAGGCCACGCGGCGGGGGCGGCCCACGGCCCGGGAGGAGGTGTTGGTCACCATGGGGGCCAAGCACGCCCTCACCCAGTCGCTGCTGACCATGGTCGACTCGGGCGACGAGGTCATCTTCCCCAACCCGGGCTACCCGCCGGACGAGTTCTGGATCACCTACGCCGGCGGCCGCGTGGTGTACGCGCCGCTGGTCGAGCCCGACTTCCACTTCGACCTGGACTCGCTCGGCGCGCTCATCACCGACCGCACCAAGATGCTGATCATCAACACCCCCCAGCGGCCGAACGGAATGGTCGTCGGTCAACTGGAGGAGATCGCCCGCATCTGCGCCGAGCGCGACGTGGTGGTGCTGACGGACGAGATCTTCAGCCACATGGTCTACGCCCCGGCCGAGCACCGCACGATCGCCGCCGTGGAGGGGATGGCCGACCGCTCCATCCTGGTCGACACCTTCTCCAAGACCTACATCATGACCGGCTTCCGGATCGGCTGGTGCGTGGCCAACCGGGACCTCATCACGGCCATGGACATCTTCCAGCAGAACTCGGTCACCAACGTGCCGGCCTTCGTCCAGCTGGCCGCCCTGGCCGCCATCCAGGGCCCGCAGGACCACGTGCTGGAGACCACGGCGCGCCTGCAGGCCAAGCGGGACCGGGTGGCCGCGGCCCTGAACGCCATGCCCGGCATCGAGTGCCCGACCCCCGACGGCTCGTTCTACGTCTTCCCGGACATCCGGGGCACGGGCATGACCGCCCAGCAGTTCACGGACTACCTCATCGAGCAGCACTCGGTCGGCGTGGTCGCCGGGACGGCGTTCGGCGACCGGGGCGAGGGCCACGTGCGCCTGACCTACGCCGCCCCGGACGAGGTGCTGGACGAGGGGCTCGAGCGCATCAGGCAGGCGGTCGACGCGCTGTAGGATCGCCCGCGATCTCGCACGCGAGGACCGGGAGGCCGGATGGCTGAGGAGCGCCTGCTGTGGGAGGACCTGACCGAGGGGGACGAGGCCGTCTCCGGCGGTCGGACCATCACCGAGACCGACGTGGTCAACTTCGCCGGGCTGTCGGGGGACTTCAACTGGTTCCACATCGACGCCGTCGCGGCCGCGGACTCGGTGTTCGGTCAACGGGTGGCCCACGGCATGCTCGTGCTCTCGATCGCCACCGGCCTCCAGGTCGGGCAGATGGAGCCCAAGGTCGCCACCGCGGCCTTCATGGGCCTGTCCGAGTGGCAGTTCCGCGGCGCGGTGTTCTTCGGCGACACGGTCCGGGTCAAGCGGACCATCGGGCCCAAGAGCGAGCACAAGAACCCGGCTCAGGGCTTCGTGACCTACCAGATCGAAGTCCTCAACCAGGACGACAAGGTGGTCCAGCGCGGGCAGTGGAACATGCTCGTGCGCCGGCGCGCGGCGGTGGAGGCCGCCACCACCTAGGCCCGTGACCGCGCCGTCAGGCGCCACCTGACAAGGAGTCGGGCGGCGCGCGGCGAAGCCAGGGGCCATGAACGACCACACCATCACCGTCGCCCAGGCCGCCGAGGCCCTGGGCGTGTCCGAGCGGACCGTCTGGCGCTACCTGCGCGCCGGCCGCCTGCCCAGCGAGACCACCGGCCCCGCGGGGGCCCAGCGCACGCTGATCCCGGCCGCGGCCGTGGGGGACCTGCGGACCGCCCGCGGCGGCGCCGACGGCGCCGCCCTGCGCGCCGAGCGCGACCGCCTGGTCGCCGCGCTGGCCGCGGCCCAGGCCGAGCGGGACGCCCTCGCCCGCCGGGTGGCCGTCCTGCAGCGCAGCCTGGTCCGCCCCCGCGGCGCCCTGGGCGCGCGGGCCGCCGGCTGGGCGCTGGTGGCGCTCTCCCGGGTCCCGCTCGCCCGACCCTCGGTCCCCCGCTAGCCCTCGCGCCGGGGCGGCCCGCCGTCCGGGCCGGCCAGCTCGGGGTGCCAGCGGCGGAAGTGCTCGGCGTGCTGCGGGGTGAGCGCGCCGGGCGGGTAGTGCTCGGCGTAGAAGTCCGGGTCGACGTGCTGGGCCTGGCAGGTCAGGCGCTGGTACATGGGATCGATGTAGGCCGGGAAGCGGCCGTAGGTCTCGTAGACGTACTGGCAGTAGTCCTTGACCAGCTCGACCGTCTCCGCGCTCGGGCGCTGGATCTGGCTCACCACCCGATCCGGCTCCTTGTAGGCCTTGGGCACCTGGGGGCCGTACTGGGACCACTTGGTCTCCATGAACGCGTCGACCGCCTCGCGCATGTCGGCGAAATACGGGGGCGTGAACGCCTCGTAGACCCCGTCGCGACCGACCGGGACGCTCGGCCCGTTGGCCGCCTCGGCGAAGCGGAAGCCGAGGCCGGGCACGTCGGCCCCGCCCAGCATGTAGCGGGCGATGTAGCCGGTGTAGGTCCAGCCCCCCAGGCCGAGGCACTGCAGGGCCAGGTTGAGGTTCTGGCAGATGAAGGCCTGCTCCACGACCTGCATGGAGAGCACGCGCTGCTCGAGGTCGATCATGCCCATCTGCCGGGCCGGGTCCAGGCGCCCCGCGGCCGTCCACCGCCCCAGCCCGGCCGAGCGCGCGCCCTGTACCTCGTCGACCAGGGCGAAGCGGTACTCGGGGGAGAGGTAGATGAAGAGCAGGTTGATGTACTCGAGGGTCATGTTCGAGACCGGCACGAAGAGCGTGCTGCCGGGCTGGTTGGCGTTCCAGTGGTTGAACACGAAGAGCCCCGGCAGGCCGGTGGGAAGCTCGGCCCGCCCCGGGGCCAGCTCCACCCGGGCCCGGCGGGAGAGCTCGAGGATCCACTCCACCTGGGCCTCGAGCGGCTTGCCCGAGAGGGTGGCGATCTCGCCCGGCTCGGGGAGCAGGCGCCACATGTCCAGGAAGTACGTGCCCCGGTCGTTGGTGAAGAAGAGCTCGGTGCCGTGGTTGGAGCACGAGGAGGGCCAGGTGCGGCTGGTCCATTGCACCAGGGCGTCCGCGCCCTTGGAGGGGTCGATGTCGCCCAGGTTGAGCCCGGTGAGCCCGGTGGCGGCGACCAAGAGCAGCGCCTCCTCGAGCTCGCTCAGGGGCACCGGCTCGTAGGGGCTGCGGTAGGTGAAGACGCCGGAGTCGATCTCCATGCCCAGGCCCACGCGCCGGCTCTTGCGATCCCAGACGGCCTGGAAGAAGGGGTAGGCCAGGCCGTCGGCCAGGCCGGGCGGGGCCTCGGCCAGGAGGGGGTCCGGCGTGCCCACCGGGGGCGGGTTCACAGCCCCAGCTCCCGTCCGATGATCAGCTGCTGGATCTCGCTCGTGCCCTCGGTGATGGAGGCCAGCTTGGCGTCGCGGTAGTAGCGCTCGACCGGGTACTCGACGATGTACCCGTAGCCGCCGTGGATCTGCACCGCCTCGCGGCACACGTAGTCGGCCACCTCGGCCGAGTAGTACTTGGCCATCGAGGCCTCCTTCACGCAGGGCTGACCGGTGGAGTAGAGCCAGGCCGCCTTGTAGGCCAGCGCCTTGGCCGCCTCGATGCGCGTGGCCATGTCGGCCAGCTTGAAGCGGATGGCCTGGAACTTGCTGAGCGAGCGGCCGAAGGCCTCGCGCTCGGTGGCGTACTGCTTGGCCGCCTCGAACGCCGCCTCGGCGATGGCCGCCGACTTGACCCCGTGCGAGACCCGGCCGGTGATGAGCGCCTCCATGAGCGCCCCGAACGCCCCCTCGCGGCCGCCGAGGAGCGCCTCCTCGGGCACCGCGCAGTCCTCGAAGACCAGCTCGGCCGTGTCCGAGGAGCGGTGGCCCATCTTCTCCAGCTTGCGCGTGACCTCGAAGCCCGGGGTGTCGCGGTCCACGATGAACACGCTGATCCCCTCGCCCCGGCGCTCGCGGTCCGTGTAGGCGGCGACCAGGCAGTAGTCGCAGATGGTGCCGTTGGTGATGAAGTTCTTGCGCCCGTTGATCACGTAGCCGCCGTTGCGCCGCTCGGCCCGGCTGGCCAGCCCGGCGGCGTCCGAGCCGGTGTTGGGCTCGGTGATGGCGTAGGCGCCGATGATCTCGCCGGCGATGGAGCGCGGCAGGTAGCGCTCCTTCTGCGCGTCGGTGCCGAACTTGTAGATGGGGAAGGCGGCCAGGTCGGCGTGGGCGTTGACCGAGGCGGTGATGCCGGCGCACACCTTGGCCATCTCCTCGACGAAGATGCACTCGGTGACCTTGTCCGCCCCGATGCCCCCGTACTCCTCGGGGAAGACGATGCCGAGCAGGCCGAGCTCGCCGAGCTTGGGCATGACCTCGACCGGGAAGCTCTCGCGGCGCTCCGCCTCCTCGACCAGCGGCCCGATCTCCGCCTGGGCGAACTCGCGGACCATCTGGCGCAGGTCCTCCTGCTCCTCCGTGAAGGCGTAGCTCAGCATGGGCCACCTCGGCCGGGATCGGGGCGCGAACTGGTTGTGTGCCCCCCGAGTCTATCGCCGCGCCTGTGCGAGACTTCCGGGGTGAGCACCCCGAGCCCGCCCCTGCGCCTGGACGGACGCACGGTGGTGGTGACCGGGGCCTCGCGCGGGATCGGTGCCGCGGTGGCCCGGGAGGTGGCCGCCCACGGCGGCAGCACGGTGCTGGTGGCCCGCTCGGGCGAGGCCCTCGAGGCCCTGGCCGGCGAGCTCGAGGGGCCGGCGGCGGTCGTGGCCGGCGACGTCGGCGACCCCGAGGTGGCCGAGCGCGCGGCGGCCGCCGGCGAGGGGCTGGGCCGCCTGTGGGGGCTGGTCAACAACGCCGGCGTCAACCCCTACTACCGCCCGCTGACCGACACCCCCCTGGACGAATGGGACGAGGTGCTCCGGGTCAACCTCCTGGGCGCGGCGGCCTTCGCCCGCGCCATCGGCCGGCGCCTGGCCGCGGGCGGCGGCGGGCGCATCGTCAACCTGGGCTCCATCGGCGGGCTCACCGGCCTGCCCAACATCGGGCCCTACAACGCCTCCAAGGCCGCGCTCGAGGCCATGACCCGCACCCTGGCCGTCGAGCTCGGCCCCTACGGGGTGCTCTGCAACTCCGTCACCCCGGGGACCATCGCCACCGAGATGGTGGCCGCGCTCATGGAGGCCAACCCGGCCCTGCGCGAGCGCCTGGTGGCGAAGTCCCCCCTGGGGCGGATCGGGCGGGTGGAGGAGGCGGCCTGGCCCATCCTCTTCCTGCTCTCCGACGCCGCCAGCTTCATCACCGGGCACACCCTGGTCGTCGACGGCGGCCGGCTGGCCGCGGGCTAGGCGGCGCCGGTGCGGGTGGTCATCTGCGGGGCGGGCACGGCCGGCTGCGTGCTGGCCGCCCGTCTGTCCGAGGAGCCGGGCCTGGAGGTCACCCTCCTGGAGGCCGGCCCCCACTACCGCCCGGGCCGCTGGCCGGCCGAGCTGGCCCACTCCCACCGCATCGTCAAGGAGAGCCACGACTGGGGCTGGTGGGCCCGCGCCGGCGCCTCGCCGCGGCTGGTGCACGTCCCCCGGGGGCGGGTGGTCGGGGGCTCCTCGGCCACCAACGGCGCCATCGCCCTCCGCGGCCACCCGGCCCACTACGACGAGTGGGCGGACGCCGCCCCGGGCTGGGACTGGGCCTCGCTGCTGCCCTGGTTCCGGCGCCTGGAGCGCGACCTGGACTTCCCCGAGGCGCCCTGGCACGGCGACGCCGGGCCCATCCCGATCTCGCGCTACCCGGCCGAGCGCTGGCCGGAGCTCCAGGCGCGCTTCGCCGAGGCCGCCGTGGCCTGCGGGCACCCCGAGGTCGCCGACCACAACGCCCCCGGCGCGCTCGGGCTGGGGCCCATCCCGCTCAACATGGTGGACGGGGCCCGCCAGACGCCGGCCGACCGCTACCTGGACCCGGCCCTCGGGCGCCCGAACCTGCGCTTGGAGAGCGAGGTGGTGGTGGACCGGGTGCGCCTGGTCGGTGGGCGGGCGAGCGCCGTGGAGGGCCTCGACCGGGGTGGGCGGGCGACGCGCTGGCCGGCGGAGGCGGTCATCGTCTGCCTGGGGACCTACGCCAGCCCGGCCTGCCTCCTGCGCTCCGGCGTCGGGCCGGAGGAGGAGCTCCGCCGCCACGGGATCCCGGTCGCCCACGCGTTGCCCGGGGTGGGGCGGGGCATGCAGGACCACCCCAAGATCTCCTACCGCTTCGACCTGGTCGGGCTCGATCCGCCGCGCTGGCCCGCCCCGTGGTACCAGGTGCTCCTCACCGGCACCGTCGAGGCCCCGGACGGCCCGCGCATCTACCAGGTCATGCCCTACAACGGCGTGGCCGACGGCGGGCAGCGCTACACGGATCTCAACGTCCAGCTCTCGGACGCGCGCTCGCGACGGGGGAGCGTCCGCCTGGCCTCGACCGACCCGCGGGCGCAGCCGGCCATCGAGATGGGCTGGCTCCTGGAGGACGGCGACCGGGCGGCGGCGCGGGCGGCGGGGGAGCGCCTGCTGGAGCTGGCCGCTCGAGCGCCGCTGGCCGACGTGCTCGCCGGCTGGCCCAACCTCGCCGACCCCGACCACGCCCTGCGCACGGTCGAGACCTTCCACCACCCGGTGGGGACGTGCCGCATGGGCCCGGCCGAGGACCCGGGGGCGGTGGTCGACGGGGCCGGCCGGGTGCACGGGCTGGCCGGGCTGTGGGTGATGGACGCCGCGGTCATCCCGCGCATCCCCTCGGCCAACACCCACCTGGCGGTCATCGCCGTGGCCGAGCGCCTGGGGAGCGCGTTCCGGGCCGCCGGGGCGGAGGAGGCCAGGGTCGCGGCGAGGAGTGAGGCGACATAAGATTCGGTTTCGTGAGCTTCCCACATCGCTCACCAGGGGGCGATAGGCTTGGTCGGTGCCGTCCGCACCCACGTGGGAGGTCACGCTCCTCCGCCGCCCGAACGGCGGCCGGCGGGCCTGCGTGGCCGGGCGGGTGGTGGTCGAGGCGCCGGACGTCAGCGGCGCCCGCAAGGCGGCCCAGGAGGCCCTCCTGGCCCGGTCGGGAGGCGAGCCGCGCTGGTCGCTCGGGGTCCTGCGCCCGCTCACCCCGATGGCCCCCGGCACCCACCGCTACCGGGTGAGCTTCGCCGTGTGGGAGACCGAGGGCGACGGGTACGCCCGGCGCGACGTGCACGAGCTGGCGGTCTGGGCGGTCGACGCGGCCGACGCCCGGCGCCTGGCCCACCAAGAGGTCCAGTCGGTGCCCGAGTACCGCCCGGCCTGGCGCGTGCGCCAGGTCGTGCGCTCGGATCCGGCCTAGCCCGGGCGACGTCCCCCGGCGGCAGAGCCTCCCCCGCGGTGGACCCGCCGCGCCCACACCAGCTGCTCGAGCTTGGGCCGGGCGCCGCCCAGGCCCGAGTCGCCCACCCCGCCCACCACCAGGTGCGGGTCGCGGTAGAGCGGGCCCTCCCCCACCACCACGCGCCCGGCGCGCAGGCCGGCCACCACCGCCTCGGTGCGCGGACCGGGCGGGCCGAAGACGGCCGCCCCCAGCCCGTACGGGCCGTCGTTGGCCAGGGCCAGCGCCTCGGCCGGGTCGGCGGCCAGCGTGAGCGCGCGAAGCGGGGCGAAGCTTTCCTCGCGCCACAGCGCGCCGGCCCGGGCCGGCGGGGGCAGGAGCACCACGGTGGGCGTGAAGAGGGCCCCCCGCTCCCCCTCGCCCACCACCACCTCGCCGCCCAGGGCCAGCGCCTCGGCCAGCGCCGCCCGCGCCCGCGCGCGGGCCGGGCCCTCGGGGAGGGGGGCGACGTCCGTGGCCTCGTCCTCGGGATCCCCCGTCCGCAGCCGGCCCACGGCGACGCCCAGGAGCGGGCGGAACGCGGGCCAGGCCGGCGCCTCCACCACCAGCCGCTTGGCCGCCAGGCAGAGCTGGCCGGCGTTGGCGAACCCGCCGAGGGCGGCCGCCTCGGCCGCCTCGGCCAGGTCCGCGCCGGCCAGGACGACCAGGGCGTCGTTGCCCGAGGCCTCCGGGATGTAGGGGCGAAGCGGCGCGCCCTCGGCGTAGGCCGCCCCCAGCCGGGCCAGGTGGCGGCGCACGGTGGCCGTGGAGGCGTGTGCCACCACGGCGTGGACGCCGGGGTGGGCGATGAGCGCCTCGGCCTCGGCCGGCGGCAGGTCCAGGCGGCCCACCGCGCCCGGCGGCCACGGACCGGCCAGCGCCTCCAGGACGCGCGTCGTCGTGGCTCCCACCCGCCGCGAGGGCCGGGCGACGATCGCGTTCCCGCCCACCAGCGCCGAGGCGGCCACCACCGTGGGCACCCACACCGGCGAGTTGGCCGAGTGCCAGCCGAGCACCACGCCGTAGGGGCGCCACTCGAGCCACGTCTCCCCCGAGGCCGCCGGGACGGCCCGCGGGCGGATGGCCTCGGCCAGCGCCGGCAGGGCGCCCAGCAGGTCGAGGGCCGAGGCCAGCTCGCGGCGGGCGAAGCGCCGCGCCTGACCGGCGTCCCGCACGGCCAGGTCCACCACCTCATCGCCGGCCGCCCCCAGCGCGCGGGCGCTCGCCGCCGCCCGGGCCAGGCGCTCCTCGAGCCCCAGCGCCTCCACCTGCGGCTGGGCGCGCGCGGCCTCCAGGAGGGGCGCGGGGCCGGGGGCGCTCACGGGCGCCGAGCCTAGCGTGGGCCGGGACCTCCCGCCGGGGCTCCTGGTGTGCGCGCCGCGCGCCGAGCTGGCCCGGGCCTTCCCGGCCCTGGCCGCCCTCCAGCCGGTGGGCCTGACCGACGAGGGGCTGGTCTGCGCGCCCCGGGCCGCGCCCGAGCTCGCGCTCCCCGCCCTGGCCGACTGCCCGCTCCCCCACCGCCCCCTGGCCGCCGTCCCCGGCTGGCCCCAGCCGCCGGCGGCCTGGGTCGCGGGCTGGTATCGGCGCGGCCCCGCCCACCTCGCCGCCCCGCGAGGCGTGCCCGAGCTCCTTCAGGTCCCCGGCCCGGGCTTCGGGCCGCACGATCACCCCACCACCGCCCTCTGCCTGGCCGCCCTGCCCGACCTCCCCGCCGGGGCGGCCCTGGACGCCGGCTGCGGGTCCGGGCTCCTGGCCCAGGCCTGGGCCCGCCTGGGCCGCGGCCC
>Ga0081540_1000462_pt1 | contig 40336 bp, 43 predicted proteins | sample TabmetS2T1R1_FD_71024 | JGI IMG/M metagenome (GOLD analysis project Ga0081540, IMG submission 71024) | Tabebuia heterophylla rhizosphere microbial communities from the University of Puerto Rico - S2T1R1 | ecosystem: Host-associated > Plants > Roots > Rhizosphere ...
GGCCGGGGGCCCGCAAAGGCTCCGGAAGCGGGAAGCCAACGACGTCGCCGGGGGGTGCCGGGGGGGAGGGCGCTGCGCCGACAAACGCAGAGAGGCGGGTTCGACCCCCGCCTCTCCACCCCCGCCCCTTCAATTCCGTTGAGCCCGCTCACGTAGGATGGGTTGAGCGAAGCGAAACCCATCATCTGCTGTGCCGCGTGGCGATGGGTTTCGCTGACGTTCAACCCATCCTACAGCCCGAGGATCTGCTTCGTTTCGGCGAACAGCTCGTCGACCGTAAACCGGCGCGCGATCAGCTTCTGCTCGGCGCAGATGCCGATGATCGTCTCCAGCGCCTTGCGGTTCGGCTCGACGCCGAAGCGGATCGGATCCTCCGGCGTGCCGTCGGTCGGCAGCCTGGCGGCACGCTTACTCTCGAGCAGCAGCCGGTAGAGCTCCTTCACCACGTCCGGGCGCGATTTCACGATCGTATCGCGCACCACCACCATGTGGTTGATCGGCACGCCGCCATTCTTGGCGGCCCAGGCACGGGCGACGCCCTCGGCGTCGGGAATGAGCGTCTTCAGCCGCGGATCCGGCAGCTTGTCGCCGACCACCGCCGCGTCGAGCTCGCCGTCGAGCAGCATCTTGGCGATTTCCTTGCCGGCAGCGGCGCGCGTGGCTGTCGGCGGATCCTTGTATTCGGCCACGTGCGGATCCTCGAACGTCACCCATTTCACGCTGTCGAGGTCGACGGCGTAGTCGCGCGCGAGGAAGCCGCGCACCCAGGTGGCGGTGGTGACCGAGTAGGCGCGCATGCCGACGCGCTTGCCGTTGAGATCCTGCGGGCGCAGTGGGCCCCGCTCCGGATTGTAGGCGAGCGTGTGGTGCTGGCCGCGCCCCACGACAGTCGCCGGCAACAGTACGTACGGCGTGCCGAAACTCTTCGCCTGCAGGAACGTGACAATGGCGAGCTCGCCGAAGTCGAACTCCTTGTCGCGCACCATCCGCTTGAATGCGGTGTTCGGCACCTTCACATCGGCGAACTGGAAGTCGACCAGCGGCGACGACACCTCGCCCTTCTTCAGCGCCAGCGCATTCGGATAGTCGCCGAGCAGGCTCTTCAGCGTGATTTTGTCAGCCATGAATATTCCTCAGTCAGCCAGCGCCGGATAGAGCGACTGCGCGGTCTTGGCGAAGATCCACTCCTGGTCGCTCGCCGGCAGCGAGGTGAGCGAGCGCTTGGCGAGCGCAAGGAGATCGGCAAGCGAGCCTTCCGAGGCCGGAAAATTCGAGCCCCAGGCGAGCCGCTTCGCGCCGAACGCGGCGACCAGTTTCGGGAAGAAGCTCTCCGGCGTCGCCTTGCCGTTCTGCGATTCGGTGAAATTGCGCTGGGTGAGCTTGAGGTGGATGTTCGGATACTTTGCGAGGTCGAGCAGGCTCTGCGCCTGCGCATAGGGCGGGCCGTCGTTGAGCACCGGCCGCGCGCAGTGGTCGAGGATGATCTTCGCATGGGGGAAGCGCTCGACCATGCGGATCATCTCCGGGAACGCTTTGGGTGACATCTGCAGGCAAATCGGGATGCCGAGGTCGCTCGCGGTCTGCCAGGCCGGATAGGATTTCGGATCGTCGAGCCAGGAGGCCTGGTCCGGCATGGTGCTGCCGATGGTGAACAGGCGCAGCCCGCTGAGCTTGCGGCCGACCCAGTAGCGGATGCGCTCGCTGGCGTCCGGCGCCAGCACGTCGACCGAGAACACACCGGTGAAGCGGTCCGGATGCGCGGCGACGGCGTCGGCGACGTAGGAATTGTCGTGACCGTAGCAGGTCGAGGCCTGCACCATGGCGGACTTGCCGACCCCGGCCGCATCCATGGCCTTGAGCATCTGCTCGGTGGTCACCGGCCGCGTGCGCGACCATTCCGACTGGTGGCCGCCGAGCGGCGCCAGCGGATAGCGCTCGGTATCGGCGGCGATGATGTGCGGGTGAATGTCGATGACGCGCGTGGGCATCGTGCGGCGACTTTCCGGCATAAGCCATGTCGTGGACGGCAGGGCCGCGAAGATACTCGCCGCGCGGGCCTGCAGCCCCATTTGAAACCTGTAACCGACCATAAGTTTTTGCTAAGCTCTGCGTCAATGAACCCACCGACAGTCCCGAGCTTTCGCCAGCTGCTCGTATTCGAGACCGTGGCGCAGACCGAGAACGTCAGCCGCGCCGCGGCGGCGATCCACGTGTCGCAGCCCGCGGTCACCCAGGCGATCGCCCGCCTCGAGCAGGAGGTCGGCGCCGCGCTGTTCCGCCGGCGCAACACCGGCTGCTATCTCACCGAGGCTGGCGAGATCCTGCAGCGCCGCACCGCGCGGCTGTTCGCCCAGCTCGACCAGGCGCTGACCGAGCTTGGCATCGGCATGCCGCGCGTCGGCGCCGCCGATCTGCGCTCGGTCGAGCGCAGGTTCAGCCAGCCGCAGGTGCGCGCGCTGCTTGCCATCGCCGAGAATGGCTCGTTCGCGGCAGCGGCGCGCGCACTCGCCATGTCGGAAGCCTCGATCCACCGCGCGGCGCGCGAGCTCGAGCGCGTGCTGCGCCGGCCGCTGTTCCATCGCACCGCCAACGGCGTGACGGCGACCAGGCCGACGGCGGAGCTCGCCCGGCGCGTGCGTCTCGCGGTGCAGGAGCTCGAGCGCGCGGTCGAGGAGATCGAGGCATCGCAGGGCCGCAACCGCGGCCGCCTCGGCCTCGGGCTTCTGCCGCTCGCCGGCGCGTTCTTCGTCGCACGCGCCCTGAAGGATCTCGGCGAGGCTTTTCCGGATGCCAGGGCGGAGGTGATCGAAGGCAGCTTCGACTTCCTGATCGAGAGGCTGCGGTCTGGCGGCATCGACTTCATCATCGGACCGGTGCGCGGCCTCGATCGGAGCCTCGGCGTGGTGGAGACGGTGCTGTTCGACGATCCCTATGCGATCGTCGCGCGGGTCGGCCATCCGCTCACCCGCAAGCGGCAGATCCGCCAAAGCGATCTGCTTGCCTATGACTGGGTGGTGCCGCCGCCCGACACGCCGCGCCGCGCCGGCCATGACGCGCTGTTCGCCGGCTTAGACCGTGCGCCGCGCAGCACGCTGCAGACGAGCTCGCCCAACCTGACGCGCGCGATCCTGACCGAGACCGACGCCATCACGCTCCTCCCACGGCACGAGAGCCGCGCCGAGCAGGAGATGGGCTTCCTGACCGTGCTGCCCTTCGCCGTGCCGCATCCGGCCCGGCAGGTGCAGGTGACGACGCGTGCCGATTGGCTGCCGACCGCGCTGCAGACGCGCTTCTTGCGGGCGCTGCGCGATCAGGCGCGGAGCCCGAAAGGCACGGCGACGCTCAAGCGCATCCGGCCGTGAACAAGTGCGTTACGCGTGCGCGTGCTGCTTGAGCCGCGGATAGACCCGCCGCGCATTACCCTCGAAGATCTTCGCCTTGTCGGCCGCGGAAAGCGAGGTCCCGTCGACATAGCGCTTGGTGTCGTCGAAGCCGAAGCCGGTCTTCGGGTCGTTGCCCTTCACCGCCCCGACCATCTCCGACGCGAACAGGATGTTGTCGACCGGCACGACCTTGGTCAGCAGATCGATGCCCGGCTGGTGGTACACACAGGTGTCGAAGAAGATGTTGTTGCGCATGATTTGATGAAGCTCGGGCTTGCCGTTATTGAGCGCGATGCCGCGGAACCGGCCCCAGTGAAACGGCACCGCTCCGCCGCCATGCGGAATGATGAACTTGAGCGTCGGGAAGTCCTTGAACAGGTCCGACAGGATGATCTGCATGAACACCATGGTGTCGGCATTGAGATAGTACGAGCCGGTCGTGTGCATCGCCGGATTGCAGCAGCCCGACACGTGGATCATCGCCGGCACGTCGAGCTCGACCATTTTCTCGTAGAGCGGATACCACGACTTGTCGGTCATCGGCGGCGCATTGAAGTAGCCGCCGGACGGATCCGGATTGAGGTTGCAGCCGACGAAGCCCATCTTCACGCAGCGCTCGAGCTCGGCAGCCGAGTTCTTCGGCGGCACGCCTTGCGACTGCGGCAGCTGGCACACGCCGATGAAGTTCTTCGGATAGAGCGACACCACGCGGGCGATCAGGTCGTTGCAGATCTGCGACCATTCCACGCTGACGCTCTCGTCGCCGATGTGGTGACCCATGCCGGAGGCGCGCGGCGAGAAGATGGTGAGGTCGGTGCCGCGCTCGCGCTGGAGCTTGAGCTGGTTCTGCTCGATGCTCTCGCGGATCTCGTCGTCGGACATCTTCAGCGCGGCCCGCGACGGCATCGCCGCCTTGTCCTTGGCGTTGGCCGCCGCGGTCTGCTCCTTGCGGAAGCGGTGCAGGTCCTTCGGCTCGGTCGTGTAGTGCCCGTGGCAATCGATGATCATGAGGTCTCACTGAGGCTGTACGGCTGGCGGGAAAGTCGGCCGGATGCTACGTAGCGGCCGCGGCGATTGTCAAACCTGATCGCTTCAGTATACGAAGCAGCAATCCACTCCACCACGCCAGCAGGGGGAAGAATGCCTGAATTACCGCGTCTCAATGGTGTGATCCGTGCGCTCGAAGCCGGCCATCACGCCTTCACCGCCTTCTCCCCCGCCGACGTCGAGTCCGCGATCGCGCTTGCGACCTCCAAGTACGACGGCGTGGTGTTCGAGATGGAGCACAACGCCTACGACATCCGCGCCCTGCGCGACTCGCTGCAATACATGCTCAACCGTGGCCAGATCGCGAAGTCCGGCTCGGTCGCGCCGACCGTGACGCCGATGGTGCGCATCCCGCCGAACGGCGCCGAGAAGGCGCAATGGCACGCCAAGCAGGCGTTCGACCTCGGCTGCTACGGCATCATCTGGCCGCACATCTCGTCGGTCGAGGAGGCCTACAACGCAGTCGCCGCCTGCCGCTATCCGCGCATGAAGGACGCGTCGCTCTACGAGCCGGCCGGCATCCGCGGCGACGGCCCGACCCAGGCGGTGCGCTACTGGGGCGTCAGCCAGCAGGAATATTACGAGCGTGCCGACGTGTGGCCGCTCAATCCCAAGGGCGAGATCTTCGTCATCCTGATGATGGAGGACACCAAGGGCATCGAGGCGCTGCCGAAGATCCTCGAGAAGGTGAAGGGCATCGGCGCGATCCTGATCGGCGAAGGCGACCTCTCGCAGGAGCTCGGCTATCCGCGCCAGTACGAGCACCCGGTCGTGCTCGAGTGGATGGCGCGGGTGGTCAAGACCTGCAAGGAGCACAACGTCGTGGTCGGCCATCCTCACGTCGAGGCCGGCAACGCCGAGCGCATCATCAAGGAGGGCTATCGCTTCCTGATGTGCGCTCCGGTGCGCAGCTATGGCCACCTCGACAAGGCACGCCAGCTCGCCGGCCGTACCTGACGCGAGTCGGTCAAGCGGCCCGGTCTCGACACGTTATTGACGAAATTAAACTGTGATTGCCCCGGTCCGGCGCGAGAAACCGCGTCGGACCGCGCCATTTGTGGCCGATTGTGGCGGATTCATTGCGTTAAAATTTCGTTAATCCGCCCAAGTTGTCCCCCAGCCTTGACACTGGTTTGCATGGTGGCTGTAGCGTAAAGCGTGAGGAGGGTGGATATGCGAACCCCGGTCGAGTTGCGGGAAGACGCAATGCAGTGCCTGCGCATGGCGGAAGAAGCGAAGCAGCGCGGACACAAGGCGGCTCTGCTGATCCTGGCCCAGGGCTGGGCGGGACTGGCCGATCAGATGGAAAAGATGGCGCCGACCGACGACGCCAAGAAAAAGGCCGACGCGCTCGCCAACTGAGCGAGTCGTAAAATCCCTCAGCTTCGCTGCGGCCGATCCTCCGGCGACCGCAGCCCGAGCGCGGCGTCGATCGCAGCGATCAGCGTGTTGCCAAGCAGCGGCTTCTCAACCAGCACTGCGCCGGCGGTGATGACGCGCTCGCGCAATTCCGGCGACGGATTGCTGGTCATCAGGATGGCGGGCAACAGCCAGCCGCGGCCGCGCAAGGCGGCGAGCAGTTCGAGGCCGTTCGTCCCCGGCATGTTGTAGTCGACCACCAGGCAGCCGCGTCCCGGCAGGTCAGGCATGGCCATGAGCTCGCGTCCGTCCGGAGACGCGCGGACCGCGTAGCCTTCGATCTCCAGCGAGAACTTCAGTGCTCCGAGGATCGCGTCATCATCGTCAACGATGAATACCGTCCGGCCCGCCGCCTCCTCGTGCCCGGTCACGACTTGTCCAAAATGCCGGCGATCAGCGCCATGCGCACCAGATCGGACAGGCTCGCCGCCTGCATCTTGGTCATCACGTTGGCGCGGTAGATCTCGACCGTGCGCGGACTGATGCCGAGGTCAAATGCGATGGTCTTGTTGGGATGGCCGGCCACCAGCCCCTCCAGCACCTGCCGTTCGCGATTGGACAACGCCGCGAGACGCTCGTTGACATGGGTGCGCTCGGCATCGCGCTTGCCGCTCTCCTGCATCCGGTCGAGCGCCGACCGCACCGCGGCGAGCAGCACCTCGTCATCGAACGGCTTCTCGATGAAATCGGCAGCGCCGCCCTTCATGGCCTCGACCGCGAGCGGCACGTCCGCATGCCCGGTGATGACGATGACCGGCAGTGCGACCTTCAGGTCGCGCAGCCGCTGCAGCAACTCGATGCCGCTCACCTCCGGCATGCGCACGTCGGTGATGATGCATCCCGAGGCAATGTCGGGCAGCGCCTTGAGGAAGGTCGTCGCCGACTCGTAGGTCGCAACCTTAACGTTCGCGGTGGCGAGCAGGAAGGCGAGCGACTGCCGCATGGCATCATCGTCATCGATCACGTGCACGACGGCGTCAGTCGGCATCCCGGAATTCCTCCTCGGTCACGGTGCGGAGCGTGAAGCGGAAGATGGTCCCGCCCCCCGGATTGGGATCGACCCAGATCTTTCCGCCATGCGCTTCGATGATGGTACGCGAAATCGACAGGCCGACGCCCATGCCGTGACGCTTCGACGTCACGAACGGCTGGAACAGCTGCGGCGCGATATCCGGTGCGATGCCTGTTCCGGTGTCTGCGACCTCGACGGCCACCATACGATCCGGCGCCGGGGCCGTGGAGAGGATCAGGTCGCGGCGGGCGGCGCCTTCCATCGCCTCGATAGCGTTGCGCATCAGGTTGAGCAGGACCTGCTGTACCTGGACGCGATCGGCCAGGACCAGATCAATCGCCGGGTCGAGCTGGAAACGGACGCGGACGCCGCGTTCCTTGGCGCCGACGAGCGCGAGCGCACTCGCCTCCTCGATCAGTTTCTTGATGCTTTCGACCCGCCGATCGCTCTCGCCGCGGGCGACAAAGTCGCGCAGCCGCCGGATGATCTGCCCGGCGCGCACCGACTGCTCGGCGGCCTTCTCCAACGCGTCGCGGATCATGCCCGACTGCTCGTCGGCACGGCCCTCGAGCAGGCGCCGCGAGCCTTTCATGTAATTGGCGATGGCCGAGAGCGGCTGGTTGAGCTCGTGGGCGAGCGCCGACGCCATCTCGCCCATCGCGGTCAGGCGCGAGATGTGCACCAGCTCCGTCTGCAGCTCCTGCAGCCGCGCCTCGCGCTCCTGCCGCTCGGTGAGGTCGCGCACGAATCCGGTGAACAGCCGCGACTTGTTGGAGACGACCTCGCCGACCGCGAGCTCCATGGGGAAGGTCGAGCCGTCCTTGCGCTCGCCGACGACGACGCGGCCGATGCCGATGATTCGACGCTCCCCGGTTTGAAGATAGCGCGCGAGATAGCCGTCATGGCTTTCGCGATAGGGCGACGGCATCAGCACCTTGACGTTGCGGCCGACCATGTCCTCGGGCGTGTAGCCGAACAGCCGCTCCGCCGCCGCGCTGAAGGAGTGAACGATGCCCTGCTCGTCGATGACGATCATCGCGTCCGGCACGGTCGCCAGGATCGAGGTGAGATGCGCCTCGCTGCCGGCCGAGCGGATGCGCGCCGCGCGCAGCCGGCCACCGAACCAGGCGACGCTGGCGCCGACGACGACGAACGAGATCGCATAGACCACGTTGTGCAGCAGCTCGCCGTGCTGCGGCTCGAAAAAGAAATAGCCGAGCGGCGCGCTCAGCGCCGTCGCGAACAGCCCCGCGCCGAAACCACCGAACGTGCTGGCGAACAGCACTGCCGGGAGGAAGAACAGGTACGAGCCGCGGTCACCGAGCAGCGGCTCGAGGCTGAAGCGCAGCAGGAAGGCGAGCGCGACCAGCGCCGGGACATGGCCGAACGACCGCACCGTATTCCAGACCTCGGCGTTGCGCGAACGGGGAACCGGAATCAGCGATTCAGCGGGCCGCGGCGGCGTCTCAAGCATGTGGCGAGCAACTCCGGCGAGTCGCATTGAATGAAAAAAGCACGAAGCACGTCAATGGGATAGTCGCACATTCGGGCTGGCAAAGGCACCTCCGGGACAGCCCTTAGGGTCATTATCTGAATTTTCGAATTCTGGCACTTCGACGATCGTGCGGCATCGGTTTTGGAGGAACAGGCCATGCTGCAACACACCCCCGCGATCGCCCCGGTCACGACCACGCAGCGCCCGCGCGCGCCGGTCGCCCCGCACCCGCTCACCGGCCCGCTGGAGATGATGGGCACAACGATGAGCTACGATCGCAACGAGGAGATCTACGGCGAAGGCGATGCGGCCGAATATCTCTACAAGGTGGTCAGCGGCAGCGCGCGCACCTACAAGATCCTGAGCGACGGCCGCCGCCAGATCGGCGCCTTCTACCTGCCCGGCGACGTGTTCGGACTCGAGATCGGCGACAACCATGCCTTCTCCGCCGAAGCAGTTGGCTCCGCGAAAATCCTGGTGATCAAGCGCAGCGCGCTGGTCGCGCTGGCCGGACGCGATACCGAGGTGGCACGGCAGTTGTGGACGTTCACCGCCCGCGAGCTGCATCGCGCCCAGGATCATATGCTTCTGCTGGTCAAGAGCGCGCAAGAGCGCGTCGCCGCGTTCCTGCTCGAAATGGCGGCCCGCACCTCCGGCGGCAACGCCGTCGAGCTACCGATGTCGCGGCAGGACATCGGCGACTATCTCGGCCTCACCATCGAGACCGTGTCGCGCACGCTGACGCAACTCGAGAACGCGGCCGCTATCGAGCTGCCGAGCTCACGCCGCATCGTCCTGCGCAACCGCTCGGCGCTGGACCGGCTGAACTCGTAAGCACTTGAACGACACGCGCCGGTGCGCCCCAAAAGGGCTTGCGCCGCGCAACAGGCGGTCCATGATCGCATCTTGAGGGAAGGGCTGGTTCCCACGACAGGGAGGTGGGAGCCCATGACGGACCGGTGGTCACCATCGGCAGCGTTCCTGTGGCCGGCGCTCGCGGCGGCATCCGCGAGCGAGATGGCATCACTGCTCGCCAATCAGCTCGCGCAACTTGCCTCCGAGAGCCACACCAGACCGGTCACGTCTCCCGACTGGGCAAGCCGCAACCATGTCGCGCTCGAGCTGCCGACATTGCGACTGCGCGACTTCTCGACGGCACAGGCCCGGGTCCCGACCCTGATCTGCGCGCCCTATGCGCTGCACGCTTCCACCATTGCCGACTTCGCGCCGGATCATAGTCTGGTCGACGCACTGCGCCGCAACGGCCTGACGCACCTGTTCGTCGCCGAGTGGCGCTCGGCCACGTCGGACATGCGATTCATGTCCATCGACCACTATCTCGCCGACCTCAATGTCGCGGTCGACGAGCTCGGCGGCAGCGTAGAGCTGATCGGGCTGTGCCAGGGTGGCTGGATGGCCCTCCTCTACGCAGCGCGGTTTCCTTCGAAGGTGCGCCGTATCGTGCTCGCCGGCGCGCCGATCGACTCACATGCGGAGCAGGCGGGAGTTGCATTCATCGCCGCCAATACACCGCTCGGCGTCTTCAAGGAGCTGGTGCGGCTCGGCGACGGGCGCATGCTCGGACGGCACGCGCTGGTGATCTGGCAGCAGACCTCCGTAACGCTCGACGAGATTTATGCATCCCTGCAGCTTCCCGCCGATACGGACGTGGACCGGCACGCCGCGATGATCGCACGGTTCCGCAACTGGCACGCCTGGGCGGTCGATCTTCCCGGCTCCTATTATCTCCAGGTGGTCGAGCACTTGTTCAAGAACAACGAGCTCGCCGAAGGACGCTTCGTCGCGCTCGGCCATCGCGTCGACCTCGCCGACGTGCACGTACCCATTTTCATGTTGGCGGCGCGCGACGACCAGCTGGTCGGCACGCGGCAGCTGTTCGCGACCGAGACGCTGGTGGCGACGCCGCCATCGCAGCTGGAGCAGGTCGTCGCACCGTGCAGTCATCTCGCCCTGTTCATGGGCACCCGCACGCTGGCGGAGGTCTGGCCGAATATCGCGCGGTGGATGATCGCCGAGGAGACGGAGCACGCGCCGCGGTCGGAACCCGCGCATTGTCCGCACTAATCATCAACAAGCCGCAGCGACACCAGGCAGATGTTCGACTCGTCCGGGTCCTGCTTCATATGGAAACCGAGCTGGCGGCACATCTCGAGCATCGTCGTGTTTTCCTGAAGCACCTGGCCTTCGATCCGCCGCAGGCGTTCCGCGCGCGCATATTCGATCATGGTCTGCATCAGCAGCCAGCCGAGCCCGCGCCCTTTGAGATCGGATCGCACCAGGATGGCGTATTCGGCCGTCTCGCAGTTGGCGTCCGCGTGCAGGCGCACCGCGCCCAGCATCTCGCCGGTCGTCCGATCGACGGCGACGAAGGCCATGGCCCGCGCATAGTCGAGCTGGGTCAGCCGCGCGATGAAAACATGGCTGAACTCTTTGACCGGCGCGAAGAAACGAAGCCGCAAATCATCGTTGCTGACCCGCGTGAAAAAGGTCGCGAACAGGCCCTCGTCCTCCGGGCGCACCGGCCGCAGCAGCACGTCGAGGCCGCCGGCCGACACGCGCCGCTCCCACTCCTTCGGATACGGCCGGATCGCAAACCTCGCATGTGGCCGCGCACCGCGTGGCACCGGCGCGACGGCGACGCGGGCATCGACGGCGATAATGCCGTCCTTGTCGGCGAGGAGCGGATTGAGGTCGAGCTCGCGCACCTCGGGCAGGTCCGCGACGAGCTGTGCGAGCTTGACGAGCACCAGCGCGACGCCGCGTTCGTCGGCCGCCGGAACGTCACGGTAGGCCTTGAGGATCCGCGACACTCGCGTGCGCGCGATCAGGTGGTGGGCGAGCTTGAGGTCGAGCGGCGGCAGCGCCAGCGCCTTGTCGTTGATCACTTCCACTGCAGTGCCGCCGCGGCCGAACACCACGACGGGGCCGAAGGTCGGATCGTCGGCGACGCCGGCGATCAGCTCGCGCGCCTTCGGCCGCAGCACCATGGGATGCAGGGTGACGCCGCCGATGCGCGCGTCGGGCCGAAGCTTGCGGGCGCGGGCGAGGATGTCGTCGACCGCGTCGCGCACCGCCTGGTCGGTCGTCAGGTTGAGACGCACGCCGCCGACCTCCGACTTGTGCACGATATCCTGTGACTGGATCTTCGCCACCACCGCGCCGTGGGCCGCGAGCAGCGGCTTGGCCGCGTGCGCGGCCGCGTCGGGATCCGGCGCGAGCACCGCCGGCGCGATCGGGATGTCATAGGCCTCGAACAGCAGCGTGACCTCGACCGGGTCGAGCCAGATGCGTCCGGCGGCGAGCACGCCCTCGACGATCCTGCGGGCGGCCGCGACATTGGGTGCGAAGTCCGCCGGCATGCTGGGCGGCGTTTCCATCAGGAGGTCGATCGCCTCGCGATACCGCACAAGATGCATGAAGCCGCGGACCGCGTCGGTCTCGGTGGCGAAATGCGGGATCGAGGCCTGCTCGAAGGCGGCGGACGCTGCCTCGTCCTCGCCGATCCACACGGCCAGGACCGGCTTCGGCCGCGCAAACCGCGCGCGCTGTCGTTTTGCCACGTCGACCACGGCCCGCGCGGCATCCGCAGCCGACGCAAGCGCGGTCGGCACATTCATGACGAGCAGCGCATCGTTCTCCGCATCCGCGAGCAGCGCCTCGAACGCCGCTTCATAGCGTGCCGCGTCGGCGTCGCCGATGATGTCGACCGGATTGGCCTTCGACCAGGCCGGCGGCAGCACCGCGTCGAGCCTGGCGCGTGTCTCCGCCGAGAGCCCGGCGAGCGTGCCGCCGAAATCGACCAATCGGTCGACTGCGAGCACGCCGACGCCGCCGCCATTGGTCAGGATCGCGAGCTGCTTGCCGCCGAACGGCGCGAGACGGCCGAGGGTCTCGGCGGCGCCGAACAGCTCGTCGAGATCGACCACGCGCAGCAGCCCGGCGCGGCGGAACGCCGCCTCGTAGACTGCGTCGGCGCCGGCGAGCGCACCGGTATGCGTTGCGGCGGCCCGAGCGCCCTGCGCATGACGGCCCGACTTCACCACGATGACGGGCTTGGTGCGGGCCGCGGCGCGTGCGGCCGACATGAACTTGCGCGCGTCATTGATCGACTCGACGTACATCAGGATCGCCCGGGTGCGCGCATCGAGTGCGAAGAAGTCGAGCAGGTCGCCGAAATCGACGTCGATCGCGTCGCCGATCGAGGCAATCGCCGAGAAGCCGATCGAGCGGCGCGCGGCCCATTCGACCAGGCCGGCAGCGACGGCGCCGGACTGCGACAGCAGTGTGAGGTCGCCCTCCTTCGGCGCGCGCACCGCAAAGCTCGCATTCAGCTGGGCGCGCGGCACCATCAGGCCGAGGCCGTTCGGGCCGAGGATGCGCAAGCCATGCGCCCGCGCGGCCTTGCGTGCGTCCTCCGCGAACGACCCCGGGCCATGCCCGAGCCCGGCCGAGATGACTACGGCCGCCGCAGTGCCCCTGGCACCGGCGACATCGAGGATGCCCGGCACCACCGGCGCCGGCGCGGTAACGACCAGAACGTCGGGAGCCGCCTCAAGCGCATCGACGGAGGGAGCGGTCGGCAGACCGTCGATCTCCTTGTGCTTCGGATTGACGACGTGCATCGGACCACGGAAGCCCGCCTCGCGCAGGTTCCGCAGCACGATTCGCCCGAGCGAGCGCTCGCGCGGGCTCGCGCCGACAAGCGCGAGGGACCGGGGATTTATCAACTTGTCGAGGCGATAAGTGCTCATGGGCGTAATCCTACGCCGGACGCGATGACAGTGGTTTGAGTAAGCTCAACCACCCCGGCGGGCGATGGTTGCCAATTGTGACAAACGCCAGTAAGTGAGCGACATGACGGCTCCGGGGGTGAAGAAGCGAGACGCGGAGGCGACACGCGGGCGCATCCTGCAGGCGGCGATGCGCGAGTTCGCGGCCAAGGGCCTCGACGCACGCATCGAGGACATCGCCGAGATCGCCGGCGCCAACCGCCGCATGGCCTACTACTATTTCGGCAGCAAGGAGGGCCTCTACCTTGCGGCGCTCGAAGCGACGTATTTCGAGCTGATCGACGTCGAGGAGCAGATCGACGTCGACGCGCTCGATCCGATCGAGGCGATCGAGGCGCTGGTGTCGGCGAAATTCGAGCACTACGTCAAATACCCGCACTACGTCGAATTCCTCAAGATCGAGAACATGTACAAGGCCCGGCATCTGAGGGCCTCCAAGCGCATCGCCGAGATGCGGGCGCCGCTGATCTCCGTCATTCAGCGCGTGCTCAAGCGCGGCCAGGCGATGGGCGTCATCCGCAGGAACGTCGATCCGCTCGATCTCTACGTATCGATCTGCGCGCTCGGCTATTTCGTGTTCTCCAACCGGCACACGCTCGGCGCGATCTTCAACACCGACGTGACAGGTCGCGCGGCGCTCGAACGCCGCCGCCGCCTGACCGTCGACATGGTGACGGCGTATCTGCGGCCCGAGGCCCGCGAGCAACTCGCGCTGCGCCGGCGCGCCTGAGTCACTGACATCGGTGAGGCCGCGCCGCTTGACAGCCGCGCGGCTCGCGACTTAACTCACGCATGAGTTAATAACGGCGCGCGAAGCGCCGATTGCGTCAGGGAGTGAAACGCAATGCGCCGACCGTGGCATGTCGTGCTGTCGGCACTGCTGATCCCGCTCCTGCTCTGCACGTTCTCCTCCACGGCATCCGCCGCCGACGCGTTTCCGCAGCGGCCGGTGAAGATCATCGTCCAGACCGCCGCTGGCTCGTCGATCGACGTCGCGGCGCGGCTGGTCGCGGAAGCACTGACGCGGCGCTGGGGCCAGCAGGCGCTGGTGCTCAACCAGCCCGGCGCCGGCGGAGCGATCGCCGCCAAGGCGCTCGCGACCTCCCCGCCCGACGGGCACACGCTCCTGCTCGCCGCATCGTCGATCTTCGTCATCTTGCCCGAGCTTCAGAAAGCGCAGGCCGACGACATTCGCGCCTTCGTGCCGCTCGCCTTCGTCGGCGAGCAGCCGATGGCGATCGTGGCGACCGCCGACGGCCCGCGGACCTTGCCCGACCTGATCGCACTCGCCAGGCGCACGCCAGAGGGCCTGAATTGCGCGGTATCGACGCGTGGCGGGCTGTCTCATCTCACCGCCGCGGCGTTTGGACGTGCCGCCAATATCGCCCTGACCTTCGTCCACTATGCCGGCACCTCGCAGGCTTTGTCGGACGTGATCGCCGGCCGCGTGCCCATGGTCATCGACAGCCTGTCCGCAATGATGGGGCCGGCGGCAGCAGGACAGGTCCGAATTCTCGCGACGGCCGCGCCCGCCCGCCTGCCGAAGCAGCCCGACATTCCGATCGCAGCCGAGACGCTGCCAGGCTTCACGGCCACCGCATGGCTCGCGCTGGTCGCGCCGCCCGGCACGCCTCGCGACCTCGCACAACCTCTCAGCGAGGACGTCCGTGCCGTGCTTGCGGACGCGACTGTCGCAGCGCGGCTCGAGGAGAGCGGCACGTTTCCGCGCCCGATGTCGGTCGAGCAGCTGACGACGTTCGTCGACGCCGAACGACAGAAATGGGCACCCGTGGTCCAGAAATTCGGCGGCGGCAACTAGGGAGCAAGACGATGCGCGTTTCGAGATTCGCGGCAACTCTGTTGGCGGCCGTCGCCATCGCGGCGTCAGCCGCCCTGCCCTCCGCCGCCCAAACCTTCCCGACCGGTCCAGTCAAGCTGATCGTGCCCGTGCCGGCGGGCGGCGTCACCGATGCGATGGCGCGCGTGGTCGGACAAGGACTGTCGGACCTGTGGGGCAAACCGGTGATCGTCGACAATCGCCCAGGCGGCAACTACGGCGTCGGCGTGCAGGCGGTGGCGACCGCGCCGCCCGATGGGCTCACACTGGCCGTGATTCCGGACTCGACCGTGACCGCCAACCCGTCCTTGTTCGCCAAGCTCTCCTACGATCCGGACCGGGACCTGACGCCGATCACGCCGCTGTGCCGGATCACCCCCGTGCTGGTGATCAACGCCGCCATACCCGCACAGAACGTGAAAGAGCTCGTCGCCCTGGCCAAAGCCAAGCCCGGTGGCCTCAACTACGGCTCCTATGGCACCGGCACCTATGCGCACCTGAGCATGGAAGACTTCAAGCAGCGCACCGGCACCGACGTCGTGCACGTCCCCTATCGCGGCGCCGCGCCGGCCGCGCAGGGTCTGCTCGGCGGCGAGATCTCGATGCTGCTGCTCAATCTGAGCAGCATCGAGGAGCATGAGAAGACCGGCCGCGTCCGCATCCTCGCCGCGGCCGGCGAGCGGCGGCCGGCCAGCAAGCCAGACTTGCCGACCGTGGCCGAGGCCGGCGTGCCTGGCTTCTCGACCGACGCCTGGTTCGGCATGTTCGGGCCGGCGAAGATGAGCCCCGACTTGGTCGCGAAAATCCACGCCGATGTCGCCACGGTCCTGAGCAATCCGCAGGTGCGCGAGTATTTCGCCAAGAACAGCTTCGAGCGCGTCGACGTCACGCCGGCGCAGTTCAGCGATCTGATCAAGCGCGACTCCACGCACTGGGGCCAGTTGATCCGCTCGCTCAACATCAAGCTCGACTGAGGAAGGGGCGCCATCGATGACGACTGACAAGCCGAGCTATCCGCCGATCCGGCGCGTGGTGACCGGCCACGACGCCGACAAGGTCGCCAAGGTGCTGATCGACGCGCCCGCCAGGAATGCAAAATATCCAAGCTCAGGCCTCGTCTCGACGCTCATCTGGTCGACCGATCGTTGTCCGGCCGACATCGCGGTCGGCGAAAGCATCGACGACGCCGGCGCAAAAATCCTTGGCTCGGCGCCGCCGGCGCGCGGGAGCCGCTTCGCCGTGATCGATTTCCCGCCGGGAAATCATCCGCACATGCACCGCACCGAGACGGTCGACTACATCGTCGTCATCGAGGGTGAGATTGATATGGACATGGACGACTCGACGGTGAAGCTGCGGGCCGGCGACGTCATGGTCCAGCGCGGCACCAACCACGCCTGGGCCAACCGCAGCAACGCACGCGCGCGCGTGGCGTTCGTGCTGCTCGATGCCGAGCCGCTCGGCATCGGCAATCCCGTAATGGGCGCAGCCAACGCGCGATAAATTGCAGCAAAAGAGAAGCATAATGCGTGTTCTGATCACCGGCGGCATGGGCGTCATCGGCGCGGAAACGAGCCGCCGGTTCGTCAAGGAAGGCGATCGGCCGGTGGTGTTCGCCCGCCACCGCGACGACTCGCTGATCCGCGACATCGCCGACGACATCGACGTCGAGCTCGGCGACATCACCGACCTGCCGCGCCTCATGGATGTGATGAAGCGCCACAAAATCACCCACGTGGTGCACGCGGCGGGCTTCGTCGGCGCGGTATCGGCAGCCAATCCGCCGCTCAGCGTGCAGGTCAACGTCGGCGGCATGATGAACGTGCTCGAGGCGAGCCGGCTGTTCGGCATCACGCGCGTCGTCTACACCAGCGCCAAGGGCGTCTATGGCCCGGTGCTCGGCGATTACGGCTTTCCGACCTACAAGCCGATGCCGGAAGACATGCCGAAGAATCCACAGCGAATTTATGATTCCGCGAAGCTCATGGGCGAGCACGCCGGGCTCTACTACAGCGCCAACATGGGCCTCGACGTGGTGATCCTGCGCTTCGCCAGCACCTATGGCCCCGGCAAGACCGCGCGGCATGGCAAGATGGGCGTGATGAGCCAGATCGTCGAAGCCCCCGCGCGAGGCCAGCCGTTCCACCTCGCGCAGGGCGGCGAGGAGAAGGATGATTTCGTCTACAACAAGGATTCCGCGCGCGGCATCTATCTCGCGACGATCGCGAGAACTCCGAAGAGCCGCGTCTACAACATCGGCACCGGCGTGGGCGTGACCTTGAACGATTTCGCCGCCGCAGTGCGCAAGCAGATCCCCGATGCCGACATCAGGATCGGACCGGGACTGAACTTCCTCGGCACGCCGTATCCGGCCTCCGGCGTTTACGACGTCACCCGCGCCCGCGAGGAGCTGGGCTTCGAGGCGCAGTACGATCTCGTGCGCGGCGTCGCCGACTACGTCGAGAGCCTGCGCCGTCTCGCACTCTGATCAGGGAGAACCATCATGCGGGCCTCGCTCGAGCTGCCGAGATTCTCCCACGTCGAACGCGACCGCCGCTGGCGCGCCGTCCGGAGCGCGATGGCGAAGCGCGGGCTCGATTGCCTGGTCCTGTTCGGCTGGCCCTATCACTGGGATTTCACCACCGCCAATGCGCGCTATCTATGTCCGGTCGGCGGCAATGCCGAGTTCAACGTGCTGGTGTTTCCCGCGTCGGGCGAGCCGATCTGCTTCATCCCGTTCTTCACCTTCGTCGACTACTGGAAGATCGCCCAGGACTGGGTGCCGGACATCCGCGTCAAGAAAGGAACCTGGGCGAAGACCATCACCGCCTGTCTCACCGGGCTCAACCTGCACAAGGGACGCATTGGCGTGGATGGCCTCGCTGGTCCGCTCGATCCGGACGGATGGCTGCCCTACAGCGTGTTCGCCGCGCTCAAGGACGATCTGTCGTCCGCGGAGCTGATCAGCATCGACGACATGCTGGAGCACATCCGCACGGTGAAGAGCGCCGAGGAGCTCGCCTTCCTGCGCAAGGCAGGCAGCCTCGGCGATCTGATGCTGACCACCTGTCGCGAGGAGGCGAAGCCCGGCGTGCCTGAGGCGGCCGTTCAATCGTCGATGATGCGGGCGATGGTGGCGAACGGCGGCGAGGAGCCGACGCTGTTCCTGTGGACCTGCGACGCCAATCCGTTTCCGCACCCGTTCCGGCTGCCTACCATGCGCCAGATGGAAAAGGGCGACGTCATCACCTGTGAGATGCATCCGAAGTTCGGCGGCTACCTCACGCACGTGGAGCGCACGTTCTCGCTCGGCCCCGCCGCGCCCGAACGCCGGCGCATCTACGAAGGTTGCCTCGCGACCTATCGCACCGGAATGGAAAATTTCGGCCCGGGGCGAAAAATCTCCACGGCGATGCAGGCGGTCAAAGACACGATCGACGTGCACGGATTGGGGATCTGCGAGGCTGGCATTCACGGCCACGGCCTCGGCTCGCTCGAATATCCTCGCTTTCGCCACCATGCCTATGAGGCCGATCGCGCCGCGCTCGCCACCATGGAAGATGCGTTCAAGCCGGGCATGGTGTTCGCGTTCAATATCGATCTGTTCGATCCGAAATGGCGCGACGGCAAGACCGGCGCGGTGTTCGCTGAGACCGTGGTGATCACCGAGCACGGCGCGGAACGGCTGCACTCGTTTTCGCTCGAGCTGCAGGAGTTGTGACGCGGAACCCCGCTCCGGTCGGAGCAGCCTTGCTGCAACGCGCGGCCATCACGGCGGCCGGAGGTGTATCGTGCGGCGCATGAATTTCACGCCAGCCATGATCATCACCACGATCGTGAGCATCGCTGCCTTTCTCGGGTTGGCGATCCTCGGCTGGGGCGGGATCGGGCCGTTCTTCGCCCACCCGGCGCGGACCGCGCTCGCGGTTGCGACCGTGGTATTCTCGATCGCCGCACTGTTCAGCGCCGGCAATCTCAGTCCGGGCGAACGGGAGGACCGCAGCAACCGCTGGGTCATCGCCGCCTTCTTTGTGCTCGGGCTCGCGAGCGCCTATGTGCCGGCCTATGCCGACCGCAACGACATCTGGACAATCGACGGCGACGCCGTGCGCTGGATCGGCGTGATCCTCTTCATCGTCGGCGGCATCCTGCGGCTGTGGCCGGTGTTCGTGCTCGGCCGCCGGTTCAGCGGCCTGGTCGCGATCCAGCACGACCATGCGCTGGTGACCAATGGCGCTTATCGCATCATCCGCCACCCGAGCTATCTCGGGCTCATCGTCGGCTCGCTCGGCTGGGTGCTGGGATTCCGCTCCGTCATCGGCGTGCTGCTTGTCGCGCTGATGCTGGTGCCGCTGGTCGCGCGCATGAACTCCGAGGAACGGCTGCTGCGCGAGCAATTCGGCGACGAGTATGACGCCTACCGGGCCCGCACCGCGCGGCTGGTTCCCGGCGTGTATTGAACGCGCCGCGCGCGAACTACGCGACCGCGCGTGTGCGTGACGATCCGCCGAGCAGCGCGCTCGCCTCGGCGATGACCCGCTCCACGATCTCGGCCGCACTCGACACGTCATCGATCAGGCCGGCAGCCTCGCCGGCGATGACCGCAGCGATGCTGAAGTCGCCGCGCGCCCGCGCCGCGAGATAGCGGTCGGTCTCATCGTGGTCGCGCATCAGGTCGATCTCGCGGCCCATCCATTTGCACGCGTGATCGTTGACGAGGCAGCGACCGGTATACGGCGCCGGCCAGACGTGTCGGCGCGAAATGTCGAACAGCAGCCCGCGCACGGTGTCGTCGCCGGTCGCAGCCACGATCCGCGCCTTGGCGTCGGCGCGCCCGTCCACCTCTTTACTGGCGTAGAACCGCGTGCCCATGCAAACGCCCTGCGCGCCGAGCATCAGCGCGGCGGCAAGCGCGCGGCCGTCGGCGGCGCCGCCCGCCATGACGACCGGGACCTTGTGCCCGACCGCGTCGACCACCTCGGGAACGAGCGTCATCGAGCCGCGCGAAACTCCGTGGCCGCCCGCCTCGCTGCCCTGCGCGACGATGATGTCGGCGCCCTCGTCGACCGCGTCACGCGCCATCTCTGCCGTCTGCACCTGGCAGATCAGCTTGGCGCCGCTCGCCTTGATCTTGCCGGCGAACGGCGCCGGATCGCCGAACGACAGCCATACCGCATCGGGCTTCACGGCGAGTACCGGATCGAGCAACTGCGGCTGTTCCGCCAGGCTCCAGGTGATGAAGCCGACACCGAACTTGAGATCGCGCGGGGCTCGCGCCTCGAGCAGCGCGAGCTCGCGCTTGAGCCAGTCGGCGTCGCCATAGCCGGCGCCCAGAATGCCGAACCCGCCGGCCTGCGACACCGCGAGCGTCAGCCTGGCGTCGGCAATCAGGTCCATGGCGGCGAGCAGAATCGGATGGCGAACCCGCAACAGGTCGCATAACGGCGTGGTGATCGACATTGACGGACCCTGAGTTTCAATCAGCTGGACAGCGAAGCTAAGCTGGAGTAGCGTTCTTGATAAATGATTTGTTATGAACGTTACGTTCTGAAATACAGATCGGAGCCTCGGCATGGATGTCTCGGATCTCTCCACCTTCGCGGCGGTCGCCCGCTGCGGCGGGGTCACGCACGCAGCGAACGAGCTCGGCACCGTGCAGTCCAACGTGACCAACCGGATCAGGTCGCTCGAGGCCGAGATTGGCGTGCCGCTGTTCGATCGCCACAGCCGCGGCATGATGCTGACCGCCGCCGGCCGGCGGCTGCTTCCCTATGTCGATCGGGTCGGCGCGCTGATGCGCGAAGCCGTGGTTGCGACCCGCGACGACGGCGTGCCCAAGGGAGCGCTCGCGATCGGCTCAATGGAGACCACGGCCGCGGTGCGGCTGCCGCAGCTCCTCGCCCGCTTCCACCGCGATTTTCCGGCAGTCCAGCTCACCCTGCGCACCGGCCCGACCGCTTCGCTCGTCAACGACGTGCTCGACGGATCGTTCGACGGTGCCTTCGTGTGCGGTCCGATCGATCACCCTGACCTCACGGCCATTCCGGTGTTCAACGAGGAGCTCGTGCTCGTCACTGCGCGGCGCTGGACCAGCCTGGCGGCGCTCCGCAAGGGCACGCCGAGCGGTGGTCCGACCGCGCTCGTGTTCCGCACTGGCTGCTCCTACCGGCAACGGCTCGAGCAGCTGCTGGCCGAGCTCGGCTGGCCATCCGCCGCGCGGATGGAGTTCGGCACGCTCGACGGCATTCTCGGCTGCGTCGCCGCGGGCATGGGCGTGTCGCTGCTGCCCCGCGCCGTAATCGCCCGCTCCGGCGTCAGCGACAGCATCCATGGCCACGCGCTCGGCGACGCGCGCGATCAGGTCGAGACGCTGTTCATCCGCCGCCGCGCCGCGCACGAGGACAGCGCGCTCAAGAGCTTCATCACTTGCATCACGTCGGGGACGCCGGCACTGGCCGCGTGATGCCCGGCAAACGCTATTTGTCAAAGACGGTCGTCGGTACCCCGTCGTCGGCGACGATCACCGCGATCAGCCGCGCCGGCTCGGTCGTGCTGGCATTCTCGCTGATGACGTGATGCGCATTCGGCGGCTCGGTCCAGCTTTCGCCCGCGCGGTAGACCTTGGCGGGCTCGCCCTCGACCTGCGAGCGGACCGAGCCCTCGACCACGTAGGCGAACACCATGCCGGACGCCGGATGACGATGCGGCGCCGAGCTGCCGCCCGGCTCGTACGCGACCGACACCACGGTCATGGTCTTGCCGGGCACGTTCGGCATCTTGTGGCTGGCGATCGGCGTGACCTTGACGCCCTGATTGCCGCGCGGCTCGGCGTGCAAAGGGCAATGCCACAAGACTAGGCCGAAAACGACACCGGCCGCGGCGCGCAGCGCCGCGGCACGGCCGATCACCCTCATGCAAAGCATGCTCTCCCCTCCAGCCACTTGATTGCGCAGGCGCTAACGAACCGTCGACACCTCGTGCGGCTCGTCGTGATCGTGCTCGATCACCCGGCCCGCATCGCTCGGCATCTGTAGCACGGTCAGCTTCTGCCCGGGAGTGAGGTCGGTGACCAGGACGAAGGCCCCGTCCGGGAATTCGAGCGCGTCATGGTGCCTGTTGGCGTCGCTGATATTGAGCTGGCGGAAGCGGGCCACGCGCTGCCCGGTCCGACGGCGGATCAGGCCGAGGAAGCGCTGGTAAGTGACCTCCGTCTCGAAGGCGAGCTCGGTGCCGGGGCGGAGGCAGACTGCGACGGCCGGCTCGCTGACGGCGGCAAAGCCCCGCGTCTCGGTATTCCTGAACTTGGTGGAGACCAATTTGTCGGCGATGACGGCCGGACGGGATGAAACGGCATGAAGGCTATAGTCGCACATCGGTGGCTTCCTTCTCGAGCGCCCCATCGTCGTCCTCAGCCGATCCGGTAACGCCAATACCGCGCGGCCGTTCCCACGGGCGTGGCGGCCTCTGTCGTCGGAGCGACATTGGCCTGGTCGGCCCCTTGATCGTGATCAATCTCCGGGCGTGCACCGGCTGCCATCCTGCCCGTGACCGGCAAACCATGCCCCAGGAGGACGCGATGGCGCCGCAATTCGCCGCTCGGGCGCTCGGCTTGGTGTCTGCCCTGGTCCTGATGTCGTCCGTTCACGCCACAGCCGAGACCGCGGCAGCCGAGCGCGGCAAGGCCATTCTCCAGGAGAAATGCGCCCGCTGCCATGCGGTCGAGGCGGTCGGCACGAGCCCGCTCGCGGCGGCGCCGCCGCTGCGCGAGATCTATGCCAGGTATGCACTGCGGGAATTGCAGGAAAGGTTCTCCGAGGGACTGGCCTCCCGGCACAAGGACATGCCGCAGATCCAGTTTTCTGACGAGGATACGCACGCGATCCTGACCTATCTCTACGCGCTCGCGGTCAGGAATTAGCGTCTGCCCGCATTCTGGCCCTCACGCCTCCCGCGGCCGCTCCATCCGGTTACGAATGATTTCGATCATCGGCAGATCGGCAACTTCGGGCCCGTATTCCTCGCGTGTCCAGCGAAGCCGCGTAAGCTCCTGCAACGCCTCATTCTCTGCAATGCCCGGTCGATACAGCGCGTTCGGAATGAAAGCGCCGTAAGCGATCTGGCCCTGCTCAGCGACCGACCACGCGCCCAGCAACAGGCTCTGACACTCCGTCCACTCGATGGCTTCGCGATAGTTCATGACGGCAGCCAGGTAGTGCGCCTGCTCGGAATCATCGAAGGAGGTCGGCAGGCTCGCGACCGAGAACAGGCCGTTCCCCAGCCGCGGATGCGGCTTGTCCGTCAGCAACTGAAGCAAGGCCGAGCGATCGCCGAATGGCGTCTCCCTCGTTAGCCCGGTGGGATCGCCGATCCCGAACGCGGCATCATTCCTGCCCCATCGTTCGGCGATCGCCTCGAATTCGCCGGTTCCCCGCCAACGGCTCGCGTCTTGTCCCGCGGCCTGAAAGACATCTTTCTCCGCATTCAGCATGTCATCCAACTCGGACTTGGCGTTCGGATCGCCGCGCTTTGACACGTTCGGCGCACCGCCCAAAAGGACGGCCGCGGGACCCGCCCTGCCCTGCGCCTCGATGGGTTGCAAGAGTGCCAGATAGCCAAAGAAACGCGTGAGCCAGCTCATGGTTGGGTACACGTACACGACCGAGGCCAGCCAGACGTCGAAGGACCTCGGATCAGCGCTCTCACCGGAAAGGCCAGATGGCGCGCACACGAGTGCAAAACCAACCGCCAACCGGTTGAGGCCACCGAGGCGCGTAAAGAATTCCGGCTTGGTCCGGTCGACATCGCGGAGGAAATCCGTCCGCACGCTCAGGCGACAAAAATCCGTATCGCCGCCTTGCACCCGAACCTGCACCTTGAAATCGCCCGGCCGCCAGTCGAAGCCGAAGCCACTCCCGTAGAGGTCATTGGGCTTGCCGACCAGCTGCGACTGGTGCGGCTCGACCTGCCAGAGCTCATAGAGCTCGCGGATCGCGTTGGCGGCGAAGTCGTGACGTGCAGACAAGGTACCCCCGAAGGCGGACATGCAATGCTAACTGGGACGGATCACACCATCCACCCACCCGGCAAGCGCGTCCATCATCTCCTTCATCACCTGCGCATCGGTGCGGCCGCTGCGCGCCGGCACGTGAAACGAGTGGTCGGCATCCTGGAACAGCTTCAATGTCGCGCGGCGGCCGAGCGCCGAGCAGACCGGCTCGAGTTGGTCGAGCTCGGCCAGGGCATCGCGCGTGCCCTGTAAAAACAACATTGGGATCTTCACGTCGGCGAGATGCTCGGCCCGCTGCTGCGATGGCTGCTTTGCCGGATGCAACGGAAATCCGAGAAAGGCGAGTCCGCGCATGCCGTCGAGCGGCGACGCGGCCTGCGCCTGCGAGGTCATGCGGCCGCCGAACGATTTTCCGCCGGCAATGAGCGGCAATCCGGCAAGCCGACGTCCGGCCGCGGCGACGGCGGCGCGCACGGTCGCCTGCGCCAGCTTCGGCGGGTCGGGCCGCTTGCGCTTCTGCTCCATGTAGGGGAACTGGTAGCGCAAGGTCGCGATGCCGCGCGACGCAAGCTCGGCCGCGACCGTCGCCATGAACAGATGGGTCATGCCCGCGCCGGCGCCGTGCGCCAGCACGTAGCAGGCGCGAGTCTGCGGCGGCGACTGCAGCAGGGCCGACACGCGGACGGTGTCGTCGACATCGATGGTGATCGGCTCGGCCGATGGGGATTGCATCATCCTTTCCTGCGATACGTTCCCTCGATGGTGCCGTTGTGCCCGCAAAAATCCGGGTGGTCTTCACCCGCGTCGCTCACCGTCAGCCTGCCATCCTTGCGCCTGAGCGTCACGGTGCGCGGCTTGTATCCTTCCGTCTCCGGCCGGTAGGCGATCACGATCGCCCCGTTCTTGAGCTGGCCGGTGGCCGAGACGTCGCAGGTCCAGCGCGCATTGCGGTCGGCGGTCGTGATGGTCACGTCGAACTCGGTCGTCGAGACCGCCTCGATCTCGACCGTGCCGACCTCATTGTCATAGACGCCGGAAAAGCCCGAAACATCCTTGGCCGGCGCCTTGGCGAACCGCGCGAGCGCCTCCTCCAGCGCCTGCTTGCGCGCCGCGTGCTCCTTGGCGAGGCAGGCGACGTTCTCCTGGCAGACGTCGCGCACGGCAAGCCACTGCTTCTGAGCGGCATCGACCGCGCGCGGGATCGGCGACTGCGCGCGGCGCCGGCGGTAGAGCGCGGCGATGTCGCGGTCGAGCCCGGCGAGCGCCTCGTCGGCGCAGATCGCGCGCTCGCTCGGCGTCGTCGCCTTGCCGCAATCGAACGAGGGCCGCTCCGCTGCCAAGGCCGATCCCTCGGCGAGCATGCAGAGCGCAAGCGCGACCGCCAACGCTGACATGGCGCGGCCATGCGAACACGATTGAGACATCGTATCTTGCCTTCCTTCCGCGCCCACTTGGTACGGCAATATCTTGGACAGGAAAAGACGATGAAAAGTGTCGTGGTGACCGGAGCCTCGACCGGCATAGGCTGGGCGACCACAAAAACGCTCGTCGCCAAGGGATTCCGCGTGTTCGCCGGCGTCCGCCGCGAGACCGACGCGGCACGACTGTCCGCCGAATTCGGCGCGAACATCACGCCGCTCACCTTCGACGTCACCGATACAGACGCCGTGACGACGGCGGCCGCGACCGTGGCTGCCGCGCTCGGAGCGCAAACGCTCGCGGGCCTCGTCAACAATGCCGGGATCGCCGTGCCGGGCCCCCTGCTCCATATCCCGATCGCCGACATGCGACGGCAGCTCGAGGTGAATCTGATCGGCCAGCTCGCCGTGACGCAGGCCTTCGCGCCGCTCCTCGGCACCGACCCGCGCCGCACCGGCGACAAGGGTCGCATCGTCATGATGTCGTCGGTCGCCGATCGCGGCGCGTTTCCGTTCAACGGTCCCTACAGCACGTCGAAATCCGCCCTCGATCGCCTGTCGGAGGCGCTCCGCCGCGAGCTCATGTTGTTCGGCATCGACGTGATCGTCGTCGCGCCCGGTCCGATCAACACGCCGATCTGGGACAAGGCGGAGGCCGTCGATCTCGGCGCATTCGCCAGCACACCTTATGTGGCAGCGCTCGACAAGACTCGCTACCTGATGCTGAAGATGGGGCGGCACGGCTTGCCGGCGGAGCGCGTCGGCGCAGTGGTCGCCGAGGCGCTGACGACGCCGCGCCCGCGCACGCGTTACGTGCTCACGCCGACGCCGTTCCAATACGCCCTGGCGCAGGTCCTGCCAAAGCGGATGATCGACCGAATCATCGCCCGGCGGCTCGGGTTGATGCCGGCGGCACGTTCAAGAAATTAATGCTGCAAGATCTTCGACAGGAACAGCTGCGCGCGCTCGCTGCGCGGCTTGTCGAAGAAATCGGACTTGGTCGCGTCCTCGACGATCTCGCCGCGATCCATGAAGATCACCCGATCGGCGACCTTGCGGGCGAACCCCATCTCGTGCGTGACCACCATCATGGTCATGCCCTCGCGGGCGAGCTCGATCATCACGTCGAGCACCTCGTTGACCATTTCCGGATCGAGCGCCGAGGTCGGCTCGTCGAACAGCATGACGATCGGATCCATGGCGAGCGCACGGGCGATGGCGACGCGCTGCTGCTGGCCGCCGGACAGCTGGCCCGGATATTTCTCCGCATGGGCGACGAGCCCGACACGCTCCAGCAGCTTCATGCCCCGGGTTTTTGCCTCGTCGCGCGAGCGGCCGAGCACCTTCTCCTGGGCGAGGCAGAGATTGTCGATCACGCGCAGGTGCGGAAACAGCTCGAAATGCTGGAACACCATGCCGACACGCGCGCGCAGCTTCGGCAGGTTGGTCTTTGGATCTGACAGGCTGGTGCCGGCGAGCACGATGTCGCCCGCCTGGAACGGCTCGAGGGCGTTGACGCACTTGATCAGCGTCGACTTGCCCGATCCGGACGGACCGCACACGACCACCACCTCGCCCTTGGCGACCTTGGTGGTGCAGTTCTTGAGCACCTGCATCTGCCCGTAGAACTTGTCGATGTGCTTGATGTCGATCATGTCATTGGTAGTCATGGTTAGTGCCCCGCGACGATGGCGGTGCCTGAGTGCAGCCGCTTGACGACTTGCGACGCCGCGAACGAGATCAGGAAATAGACCAGCGCGGCGAACAGATACATCTCGACCAAGCGGCCGTCGCGTTGCGCGACCTTGGAGGCGGCGCCGAGGAAGTCGGTGATCGAGATGACGTAGACGAGCGAGGTGTCCTGGAACAGGATGATGGTCTGGGTGAGCAGGACCGGAAGCATGTTGCGGAACGCCTGCGGCAGCACGACATAGCCCATCACCTGCCAATAGGTGAGCCCGAGCGCGTAGCCGGCCGCGACCTGGCCGCGCGGGATCGACTGGATGCCGGCGCGCATGATCTCCGAGAAGTACGCCGCCTCGAACAGGGTGAACGTGATCAGCGCCGACGCGAAGGCGCCGACTGCGATCGGCGCCGAGGCGCCGGTGATCCACTGTCCGACATACGGGATCAGGAAATAGAACCAGAAGATCACCAATACGAACGGCAGCGATCGCATCAGGTTGGCGTAGCCCGCGCCGATCTGCGGGAGGAGCGGCAGGCTCGACAGCCGCATCAGCGCGATCAGCGTGCCGAGCACGACGCCGCCCGCTGTGGCGAGCGCGGTGAGCATGATCGTGAAGCGCATCCCCTCGAAGAACAGGTACGGGAGCGAGCGCCAGATCACATCGAAATCGAAGCCGGCCAGCATCTCACTTCCCCGCGTAATAGCCGGGCACCGCGACCTTGCGCTCGAGGAAGCGCATCGCGATCACGACCACGGCATTGACCAGGAGGTAGAGGATCGTCGCCGCCGTGAAGGCTTCGAACACCTGGAACGAGAACTCCTGCATCGAGCGCGCCCGGCCGGTCAGCTCGAGCAGGCCGATGGTCAGCGCGACCGAGGTGTTCTTGATGGTGTTGAGGAACTCGGAGGTGAGCGGCGGCAGGATGATCCGGTAGGCCATCGGCAGCAGCACGTAGACATAGACCTGCAGCGTGGTCAGCCCGAGCGCCCTGCCTGCCATGGACTGGCCACGCGGCAGCGCGCCAATGCCGGCGCGGACCTGCTCGGCGACGCGCGCCGACATGTAGAAGCCGATGCCGATCGCGGCGGTCCAGAACGGCGCATTCGGCAGCTGCTTGAGCCACAGGCCGGCGTCACGCGGCAGCAGCTCCGGCACCACGAAGTACCAGAGGAACAGCTGGACCAGCAGGGGAATGTTGCGGAAGAATTCGACATAGGCGGTGGCGAATAGGCTTGGCCACCGCGACGGCAAGGTGCGCATGACGCCGACGATCGAGCCGAGCAGCAGCGCCAGGACCCATGCCAGGGCGGCGGTCGCCAAGGTCCAGCGCAGGCCGGACAGCAGCATGTCGAGATAGGTGCCGGTCCCCTCAGGCGAGGCTTCCCAGAAGATGCCCCAGTTCCAATTGTAGTTCATTCGTCGCGCTCCCCCATTGCGCGCCTGCGGCAGCTCACGCTGCCGCAGGTATCAGTCGAATGCAGTTCGGCGAGAAGGTCAACCAGAACGTCAATACGCGGCCGGATCCGGCGAGTCCGACGGCTTCTCCAAGACCTTCTTCATCTCGCCACCAAGCGGCACGTTGAGATTGAGGCCGCGCGGCGGGATCGGCTGCGTGAACCACTTGTTGTAGATCGCAACGCCCTCGGGGCTCTTGTAGAGCGCGGCGGTCGCCGCATCGACCACCTTCTTGAACGGCACGTCGTCCTTGCGCAGCATGATGCCGTAGGGCTCGGGCAGCGAGAACGCGTCCTCGGAGATGACGTAGGCCTTCGGGTCCTTCGACGAGGCGACGAGGCTCGCCAGCAGGATGTCGTCCATCACGAAGGCGACGGCGCGGTCGGTCTCGACCATCAGGAACGACTCGGCGTGATCCTTGGCGGGCAGGATGTTCATGCCGAGCTTGCGCTCGACATTGGCCTCGGTCGCCTGCTTGATGTTGGTCGTGCCGGCGGTCGACACGATGGTCTTGCCCTTGAGATCGTCGATCTTCTTGATGTTGCTCGCGCGCTTGGTCACATAGCGGCTCGCGGTAAGGAAGTGCGTGTTGGTGAACCAGACCTGCTTCTGCCGCTCGGCGTTGTTGGTGGTCGAGCCGCATTCGAGGTCGATGGTGCCGTTCGCCATCAGCGGGATGCGGGTCGCCGAGGTCACCGGGTTGAGCTTGACCTCGAGCTTGTCGAGCTTCAGCTCCTTCTTCACCGCCTCCACGATCTTGGCGCAGATGTCCATGGCGTAGCCGACCGGCTGCTGCTTGTCGTCGAGGTAGGAGAACGGCACCGAGGAGTCGCGGTGGCCGATCGTGATCGTGCCGGTGTCCTTGACCTTCTTCAGGGTGCCGGTCAGTTCCTGCGCGCCGGCCGGCTGCGCAAGGACGCATGCCACGACACCCGCCATCACCGTGGCCGCCGTTGAGAAATGCTTCATCACCGTTGTTCTCCATCTGGAAAGGCGCCGTACGCGTGGTCCGCGAGCGGCACCGATGATTTTGGCCGTGCCATGCAATTCCGTTGCCATTCGGGCAACGCCCGCCCGGCCGGCAAGCGGGGCCATTCTGGCCCAGAACGCGACGCGGCGGAACTTCAAAACGGCGCGAGATGGACTTGAAAAATCAACCGATTCCGGGGCGTATGGCGGGCCGCCGGCGGTGCCGGCCTGAAAAGGGACCGCCGCCGATGAAACCCAATTTGCAGATCAATCCACAGCGGCTGTGGGACAGCCTGATGGAAACTGCAAAGTATGGTGGCACGGCGAAGGGCGGCATCAAGCGCCTGACCCTGAGTGACGAGGACAAGGCCGTTCGCGACTGGTTTCGCCGGGAGGTCGAGGCGATCGGCTGCAGCGTGTCGGTCGACGAGCTGGGTAACATGTTCGCGAGGCGACCGGGCAAGCGCGCCGATCTCGCGCCGATCGCCATCGGCTCGCACCTCGACACCCAGCCGACCGGCGGCAAGTTCGACGGTGTGCTCGGGGTGCTCGCCGGGCTCGAAGTGCTGCGTTTGCTGCACGAGTCGGGCTACGAGACCAACGCGCCGATCGAGCTCATCAACTGGACCAACGAGGAAGGCGCGCGCTTCGCCAAGCCGATGCTCGGGTCGGGCGTGTTCGCCGGCGTGTTCACGCGCGACGAGGCGCACGCGCTCGCCGACCGTGACGGCAAGACCCTGGTCGACGAGCTGGAGCGCATCGGCTTCAAGGGCGAGGAGAAGGTCGGCGCGCGCCGCTTCGGCGCCATGTTCGAGCTGCACATCGAGCAGGGTCCGATCCTCGAGGACGAGCGCAAGATGATCGGCGTGGTGCAGGGCTGCCAGGGCATCCGCTGGTACGAGGTGACGGTGACCGGGCAAGACGCGCACACCGGCGCGACGCCGATGCGGCTGCGCAGGAACGCGCTGCTGGGCGCCGCCCGCGTGGTCGAGCGGGTCGACGCGATTGCGCACGAGCACGCGCCCGACGCGGTCGGCACCGTCGGCCTGATCGAGAACCGGCCAAACAGCCGCAACGTGGTCCCCGGCGAGGTGTTTTTCGCGGTCGACCTGCGGCACCCGGACGAGGCCGTGCTCGATGTCATGGAAACGAAGTTTCGCGCGTCGTTGAAAGAGATCCTGACGCCGCTCCGCCTCACCTTTGACGAGGCGCGGGTTTTCGTGTCGCCGGCGGTCAAATTCTCAGCCGAGCTGATCGACTGCGTGCGGGCCGGCGCGGCCAAGGCCGGCTATACATCGCGCGACCTCACCTCCGGCGCCGGCCACGACGCGACCTACGTGGCGCGCGTCGCGCCGGCGACGATGATCTTCGTCCCTTGCGCCGGCGGCATCTCGCACAACGAGGCCGAGTCGACCTCGTTCGACGAATGCGCGGCCGGCGCGCAGGTGCTGCTCAACGCGGTGCTGGAATATGACGACCGGCTGGCCTCCGGACGCGTGTCGCAGAATTGAGCCAAAGCCGGTCTAGATGCAGCTCGGGGATTCAGCCGGCCCAATGCATGCCGATACAAGTGGAGGAAAACGCAAGTGAGCTCGTGGCGCGCCATTCGCATCGTGTCGATCGCGCTTGTCCTTGCGACGATCGGCTTGCAGCAGGGCCCTGTCGCCGCTGCCGACGCGGCCAAGGTCCTGGAAAGCCTGGAGGCGGCGAAGCCGGACTGGCTTCCAGATCTCGCCAAATGCCCCGCCGACGTCATGCCGGCACGCGAGACCAGATCGGATTACTTCAAGCAACGTTGTGCGGCCTCACTTGAACGGTGCGTCGACAGCTGTCGCGCCGGCAATGCCGGCGATTGTTACGCCGCCGCACTCGTCCTGCAGGAGGTCAGGAACAATCCCGTATCGGAGGCGCTCTTCCTCCGGGCATGCTCACTGGGCATCGTATCGGGTTGCACCAATCGCGCGGCCGGCATGGACAAGGATAACGGCGGTGGCAATCCTTGCGCCGTCCAGACCTTCGAGAAGGGATGCGAGCGCAACGATCCATGGGCTTGCACCATGATCGGATTTTACCTGCTGCGCGGCATTGGTGTTGCGAAGGACCACGGCCGCGCGAGACAGGCGCTCTCGAAATCCTGCCGGTTCGGCGACACCGACCAGGCTTGCGGCTATGCGAAAAGCTTGATGCGGGAGATCAAGGACTAGATCCCGATCAACGACGGCTGACGACGCCGAGCAGGAATCCTACGCCGACCGCGACGCCGAGAACCACGAGCGGGCGATGCTCGACCTCGTCCGACAGCCGGCGCAGCGCATCGCTGCCGGCCTTGGTCGCGGTGTCACTGAACCTCGCGGCATCTCTGCTGAATGCATCCGCGCTGCCGCGGAAGCGCTCGAGCAGGCCCGCCAGCGTGGATGCGATGTTGTCGCGCAGCTCGTCCGCCGTCGCGCCTGCACTCGCCGCCGTGCGGCTGCCGACGCGTTCCAGGTTCCGTTCGAGGTCGCGCAGCCGGCGCTCAATTTCGGCGACGTTGGCGGCGACGGCGCGGGAATAGGTCGATTGCTGTCCAAACATGATGAGCCTCTCCGGGAAGGAACATGCTGGACACGAAATGGTTCCCTGCCGTTGAACCGACCACAGCGAGCCTGCGACATATCGGCAGGTGCGGACGTCAGCGACCCGCTTTCACTCTTGCAACGTGCCTTTCGCGCTCATTCCCCGATTTGGCGGTTTCAGGTGGAGGACATCCGATGCGTCGTTCGAGCCGCGCCGTCGTCACCCTGACATTGGTCGTCGTGATGGCGTCCGCAGCGGTCGGCATCGCCACCGCCGGCAAAACCGCGCAACAATGCAAGGACGAGTACGACAGCAGGACCCGCGGCTGTTATGCAAGCTCCGACACCACCCACATGGACACCTTCGCCGACGTCCAGCGCTGCCTGAGCTGGGTGAAAAATCACTACAATGTCTGCTTGGCAAATGCGACCGCGCCGCCGGCGAGCCTCGATCCCAATACCGGCAACACGCATCCCAAGTTCGGCGCATTCACACCGGGGCTCCTGGACCACGGTGTGCACTCCTCGGGAGGGGGACCGGCCGGCGCCGGCTCGCCTGTCCACGCGGCCCCCGCGGTGACAGCAGCACCGCCGTCGATCCGCTGACCTTCATCATCGCGAGTCTCAGGTCACCGGACCTGGATTGAACAGCGCGAGCGCGTTGTGCAGGCCGCAGCGCTCGGCCCAAGTCTTTGGCGACCGCTCGCCACGTCGAGCATCCGATAACCCGGCCTGAACCACCGATCCAAGACGCCGATTCCGACCGATTGAACCACCAGCAACGGGCCGACGACCCAACGGCAGGTGCGGGCGCCAGGCGACCCGCTCCAGCTCTCGCAACCGTGCCTTTCGCGCTCATCCCCGCCTTGGCGGGCTACGTGGAGGACATCCCATGCGTCGTTCGAACCGCGCCCTCGTCACTGTGACACTGGCGGTCGTGATGGTCGCCGCCGCGGCGGGGATCGCCGCGAGCAAGACGATGCTGGATTGCTTGGGGTCATACGAGGATGCCAAAGCCCTCTGTAACGGCAGTGTCCTCACCGACCACATGGATACCTACGACGACGTCCAGCGCTGCCTGAAGCGTGCGACGAGTCGCTTGAAAATCTGCCTCGCGAACGCGTCAGACGTGCCGGGGGGAAAGTTCGACACGGGTCGCCCGCGTCCCAAGTCCGGTGCATTCACCCCGGGGATTCTGGAGACGGGGCAATTCACGCCCCAGGGGCCGGCCGGCGCTGGCTCGCTCCCCACGGCACCGACGGCGCCGGTGAGGACAGCACCGCCGTCGATCCGCTGACCTGACAAAGCCTCCCGAAGCGGCGAGACCTACACCTCTTGCCACGTGATGCATTCGGGTCGAGCGCCCGTTTGCAGAAATTCCTGCGCGGCGAGCAATCCCTGATCGATCGCGATGACGCACTTGCGGGGAAACTCGGTGTGGTGCTGCAACGATACATAGGCCGTGAGAACCGGATGAACGCCGTCGTCTGATCCGCGGCTGGCGAAGTAAGGCGGGTTCAGGTGGCCGTAGTCGAATCCCAGCACCGTTTCCTCGCCACCGACCACCATGATCAGCGTGTCGCCGTTGTCCGCTTCGAGGAAGATCACATTGAGCAGCGCATGTGAGCGCGCCTCGTCGGCGGCGGCTGTCAGCACCGATGCCAGTTGGACTGGCGTCTGGACCGGCACCGGAGCACGCTCCTCGTGAATCCTGACCAGCACGGAATAGCTCTCACGGCTGTCAGGTCACGGGGCCCGGATTGAACAGCGCAAGCGCGTTGTGCAGACCCCAGCGCTCCGCCCAGGTCTTCCTGCGGCCGCTCGCGACGTCGAGCATCAGCCTGAACAGGTCCCAGCCGACCTCCTCGATGGTCGCCGCGCCCGAAGCGATTCGGCCGGCATCGAGGTCCATCAGGTCGTGCCAGCGCCGCGCGAGATCGCTGCGCGTCGCGACCTTGATCACCGGCACCGCGGCGAGGCCATAGGGCGTGCCACGACCGGTTGTGAACACGTGCAGGTTCATGCCGGCGGCGAGCTGCAGCGTGCCGCAGATGAAGTCGCTCGCCGGCGTCGCGGCGAACAGGAGGCCCTTGCGCGTGGCGCGCTCGCCGGGCGGCACCACGCCGGCGATCGGGCTCGAGCCTGACTTGACGATCGAGCCCATCGCTTTCTCGACGATGTTGGAGAGCCCGCCCTTCTTGTTGCCGGGCGTGGTGTTGGCGCTGCGGTCGACCGCGCCGCCTTCGAGATAGCGGTCGTACCAGTCCATCTCGCGGATCAGCGCCTGTGCCACCTCGGCGTCGGCGGCGCGCGCGGTGAGCTGGTCGATGCCATCGCGGACCTCCGTCACCTCGGAGAACATCACGGTCGCGCCGGCGCGCACCAGGAGATCGGTCGCGAAGCCTACGGCCGGATTGGCGGTCACGCCGGAGAACGCGTCGCTGCCGCCGCACTGGACGCCGACGACCAGCGCCGAGGCCGGGCACGGCTCGCGCCTGCGCGCGTTCAGCGTCGCGAGATGCTCGCGCGCCATGTCCATGATCGAGCGGATCATGGAGTCGAAGCCGATATGCGCTTCGTCCTGCAAGGTCACGAGATCGAAGCCGTTCGCATCGCCATTGCGCGCGAACGTGCCGGGCGGCAGCAGGCGTTCCGGTTGCAGCTTCTCGCAGCCGAGGCTCACCACCATGGTGGTGCCGGCGAAATTCGGATTGAGACTGATATTACGCAGCGTGCGGATCGGCACGCCCGCGCCGGGCGCGTCGATGGCGACGCCGCAGCCATAGGTGTGCTCGAGGCCGATCACGTCGTCGACATTGGGAAATTGCGGCAGGAGCTCGCTCTTGATGCGCCGCACTGCATGCTCGACCACGCCGGAGACGCACTGCACCGTCGTGGTGATGGCCAGAATGTTGCGCGTGCCGACCGTGCCGTCGGTGTTGCGGAACCCGTCGAACGTATAACCCTCGAGCGGCGCGCCACATTCGTTTCCGCGCGTCGCGATCGGCAGGTCGTCGAGCCCGGGCGCGGGCGGCATGCGCAGCAGCCGCTCGTTGACCCAGCTGCCGGCCGGGATGTCGCGATCGGCGTAGCCGATCACCGTATCATAGCGCAGCACTTCGCTTCCGGCCGGCAGATCGACCAGCGCGACCTTGTGGCCCTGCGGGACGCGCTCGCGCAGCGTCAGCCCGCAGGGAAACTGCGTCCCGTCCGGCAAGCCGCCGTCGTTCGCGACGATGGCGACATTGTCGCGCGGATGCATGCGAATGTAGAGCGCGTTCCGAGGATCGTCTGCCATGTGTCCTTGTCAGGTGCGGATGGAGAACTTGTACACGGTCTTGCCGCTGTACCAGTCTCCGGCGTTGAGCACGGTGCTCGGGAAGCTCGGCTTGTTCGGCGAGTCCGGGAAATGCTGCGGCTCGAGGCAGAAGCCGGTGCGGAACTTGTAGACCGCGCCGCCCTTGCCGACATCGCGTGGCGCCTTGCCCTCGAGGAAATTGCCCGAATAGACCTGCAGGCCGGGCTCGGTGGTCCACACGTCCATGACGCGGCCGGAGGTCGGCTCGTAGATGCTCGCCGCGAGGCTCATCTCGTTGCTCTTCTTGTTGAGCACGTAGTTGTGGTCGTAGCCGCCGCCGAGCTTGAGCTGCTCGTCGTCCAGGTCGATGCGCGCGCCGAATTTCTCCGGCTTGGTGAAGTCCATCGGCGTGCCCTTGACCGGACGGATCTCGCCGGTCGGGATCAGCGTCTGGTCGATCGGCGTGAAACTGTCGGCGTTCACGGCGAGCACGTGGCCGAGCACGTCGCCCTTGTCATGGCCGGCGAGATTGAAGAACGTGTGGGTGGTGAAGTTGACGACCGTGGTCTTGTCCGCGGCGACCGCGTCATAACCGATGACGAGCTCGTTCTCGTCGGTCAACGAGTAGACGACGCGCAGCGGCACGGTGCCGGGATAATTCTCCTCGCCGTCCTTGAACACGTAGGTCATCTGCACGCTGGCGTCGTCGAGCTGCCTGGCGTCGAACACGACGAAACGCGAGCCCTTCTGGCCGCCGTGCAGCGAGTTCGGCCCGTTGTTGGCGGCGAGCTTGTACTCCTGCCCCGCGAGCGTGAACTTCGCCTCGCCGATGCGGTTGGCATAGCGGCCGACGAACGCACCCATCGAGCCCTGGCCGGACTGCAGCTGATCGATCGTGTCGTAGCCGAGCGCGACATCGCCGAGCACGCCGTTGCGATCGGGGACCAGGATCTGCTGAATCTTGGCGCCCCAGTTGGTGATCTTCACCACCATGCCGGCGCGGTTCCTGATCGTGTAGAGGTCGACCTTCTTGCCGTCGATCTCCTTCTGGTAGTTCTCGCGCTTGAGCTCCACGACGTCTGTGGCCTTGGCTGGATCGGGTTGGAAGGATTGCACGGCAAGCACGGCGAACAGGCAGGCGAACGCGGAATGCGGTCTCATGGTGCCCTCCCGTGGCGTATTTTCCTTTGATTTGGTGCGCGCGATCCTGCGCTCCGAAAGCATGGTAGAAAATGTATGGTTATCATACAAGTTGAACTGGTCGCCGCCAGCCGCCCGGATTCCGGCACAAGCACGTGCACTTTGTGGCCGCCCTGCGGTTTCCCGCTCAATTCACGCAGTTACCCCACCCGCCGATCGTCGCAGCGATTCGAAGCGCGCCGCGGCGCATCATCGATGCGCGTGGACAGACTAGCGTGGACGGAGCATCGCAGGTCAGCTCTGTGGAAGTGCGGCCGTCCGAGGCAGCTCGGACGGCCTTGTCATGTGCGCGCAAGAAAGCCCGGTTTGCCGTTCTGCCGCGGGTCAATTTCAGGCCCGGCAGTAGACTTGCCATTGCGTGAAATGTCACCGTGTCGCTCCCGACTTCAAGGGAGGGCCCGATGAGCGAGTCACTCGATCGCTTCAGGCTCGATGACAAGGTCGCGGTCGTCACCGGCGGCGCGCGCGGCATCGGGCGGGCGACGAGTGACCTGTTCGCGGCGGCGGGCGCGCGGGTCGTCATCGCCGACCGCGACGGCGCAGAAGCCGAACGGACCGCCGCCGCCATCGGCAAAGGCGCCGAGGCTCACGCACTCGACGTCACCGACGAGGCGGCGGTCGAGTCCTTCTTCGCCGCACTGGCGGCACGCACAGGCCGGCTGGACGTGCTCGTCAACAATGCCGGGACCTCGATCCGCAAACCCACCATCGACCTGCCGAAGACTGATTGGGACGAGGTGGTCGCCGTGAATATGACCTCTGTGTTCCTGTGCACGCGGGCAGCGGCGCGACAGATGCGCGGCCGCGGCGGCGCCATCGTGAACGTCGCCTCGATCATGGGCCTGTCGGGCGGCGGGCTCTATCCGAACGCGTCCTACCAGGCCACCAAGGGCGCGGTCGTGAACATGACCCGCGCTTTCGCGGTGGAATGGGCGCGCGACAACATCCGCGTCAACGCCGTGGCGCCGACCTGGGTGCGCACCGGCTTCATCCAGCCGATCCTCGAAAAGCCCGAGCTGATGGGCGAGATCGCGCGCATCACGCCGATGGGACGTCTCGCCGAGCCGGACGAGGTCGCCGCCGCGATCCTGTTCCTGGCGAGCCCGGCCGCGTCGATGACGACCGGTCACGTACTCGCGGTCGATGGCGGTTTCCTCGCGCAGTAGTGCCCACACCATGCGACGAGCCGCGGGCTTGGCAATCCGACCGTGCAGTCCTAACGTTGCGATCGAAGGCGGAAGGGTGGCCCGACCGGTCTTGGTGGCCTTGCGGCACTTGCCAGTCGGGAACCCGACAGGAGGAAGCCCAATGCGATACAAGCCCCGAAGCGTTGCTGCGCTCCAGATAGCCATTGGCTCCTTGCCCGACGCGATGCGGGTCGAGGCGGATCGCGACGTCGGCGTATCCGCGAAAACCGTCGGCCAGCTTCGCAAGGTGACGACCTGGCCCGAAAACCTGGCAATCACGACGCCGCAGGAGCGCGATCCGCACAGCGCCATCAAGGTGACCAAGTGCAGCGGACCAAAACGCGCCACGCCAAAACCGTAGCGGCGCTGCGCGCAGATCCCCTCACCGTCCCGCCAGCAGGTTCGGCAGCCACAGCGCGATCTGCGGGAACGCCGCGAGCACGAGCGTGAACAGCACCATGATGACGAGATAAGGCAGCGTCACGCGCGCGATATAGCCTAGTCCGTCGCCGGTCAGCCCCTGGATCACGAACAGGTTGAAGCCGACCGGCGGCGTGATCTGCGACATCTCTACGACGAGCACCAGGAAGATGCCGAACCAGACCGGATCGAATCCGGCCTGCTTCACGATCGGCAGCACGATCGGCAGGGTCATGACGATCATCGAGAAGCCGTCGAGGAAGCAGCCGAGGATCAGGTAGAACACGATCAGCGCCACCACCAGCATGAAGGGCGACAGGCCGAGCCCGGCGACGAAGTCGGCGATGGCGCGCGGGATGCCGAGGAAGGCCGCAGCGTTGCCGAGGATCGAGGCGCCGAGCACGATCATCGCGATCATCGAGCAGGTGAGCACCGAGGCGATGGCAATGTCGCGCAGCGCCTGCAAGGTCAGTCCGCCCTGCAGAGCCGCGACGATGAGCGCGCCGGCGACGCCCACCGCGGCGCCCTCGGACGGAGTGGCCAGGCCGCCATACATCGAGCCGAGCACCGCAAAGATGAGGAAGATCGCCGGCGCAAGGTCCTTCAGCGCCTTGATGCGATCGGCGAGCGTGACATCCGCCAGCGCCCGCTCCGACGGCGGCACGAGATCGTGGCGGATGGTCGTGTGGATCATCACCCAGGCCATGAAGCAGCCGGCCAGCAGGAAGCCCGGGACGAAACCGGCCGTGAACAGCGTCAGGATCGAGACGTCACCGAGCACGCCGTAGATGATCATGATGTTCGACGGCGGAATCAGGAAACCGAGCGTGCCGGCGCCGGCAAGGCTGCCGATCGCGATGTCCTTCGCATAGCCGCGCTTGAGCAGCTCGGCGAGCGCCATGCGTCCGACCACCTGCGTGGTCGCCGCCGAGGAGCCGGAGATCGCCGCGAAGATCGAGCAGCCGACCACGTTCACATGAAGGAGGCGGCCCGGAAGCAGCCCCGCCCACGGCGCGAGCCCCTGGAACAGCGAGCGCGACAGCCGCGTGCGGAACAGGATCTCGCCCATCAGGATGAACATCGGCAGCGACAGAAGCTCCTGGGTCGTCAGGATGTTCCACGCATATTGCGCCAGCAGCTTGTCGAGCGGGATGTTGCGGAAGATCGCGAGCAGCACCGCGCCGGTTGCCCCGAGCGTCAGCCCGATCCACAAGCCCCCGGCGAGCGCCGAGAACAGGATCGCGAACATCGAGCCGACGACTGACCCCATGTTACTCCACCATCACTCCACCGGCGCGGCTTTGATACGGTGATCCTCGAGCGGCAGGTCGAGCAGCGCCTGGATGAAGCGCGCCAGGAACTGCAGCGCCAGCAGGACCATGCCGAACGCGATCACCGCCTCGGGGATCCACAGCAAGGTGCCGCTCGAGATCGAGGTCTGCCCGCGGTCGTAAGCGCTCCACGCGAAGCGCACCATGGCGACGGCGAGAAAGCCGACGAACAGCATTGCGACCAGCGACGCCGCCATTTCCATGAGCCGCCGCGCCGGCGGCCTGAGCTTCCCGAGCACCAGCGTGACGCGGATATGCCCGCCGGCGCGCAGCGTCATGGCGGCGCCGAAGGTGAAGCACGCGGCCATCAGATAGGACGAATATTCCCACGCCACCGGGATGTCGGCGGGGACCCAGGGAAACACGTTGGACAGCGCCCGCAGCGTGATCTCGGCGAGCATCAGCGAGGTCAGCGTGACCAGACAGGCCGCGCCGATCCAGCCGTCGAGGCGTCCGAGCCGTTCGATGCCGTCGAGCATGAGCCGCACCGGCGCCGGCGCCGCCGCGTTGAGGCTTTGTTTTGAGTCGCTCATGCCGCGGACGACCGGACGAGAGGAAGACGCGGAAGACGGCGCCACACGCACTGCGTGTTCCCCTCCCCCTTGTGGGGAGGGGTTAGGGGTGGGGGTGTTGGCGTGTGAGTGAATCGCCACGCATGAGCGCGGCGCCCCCCCACCCCCCCCCCCCCCCCCCCCCCCCCCCCCCCCCCCCCCCCCCCCGCCGCCCCCCCCCCCCCCCCCCCCCCCCCCCCCCCCCCCCCCCCCCCCCCCCCCCCCCCCCCCCCCCCCCCCCCCCCCCCCCCCC
>Ga0081540_1000463_pt1 | contig 40235 bp, 37 predicted proteins | sample TabmetS2T1R1_FD_71024 | JGI IMG/M metagenome (GOLD analysis project Ga0081540, IMG submission 71024) | Tabebuia heterophylla rhizosphere microbial communities from the University of Puerto Rico - S2T1R1 | ecosystem: Host-associated > Plants > Roots > Rhizosphere ...
AAGTGCGGCAGGGCGTTCAGTTGTGCCTCGCACCTGCGCCAGTCGTACCCGGTCCCCCAATAGCGCGCCAGTTCCTGGATCGTCGCCAGCGGCACGCCCTGCGACTGATCCGCGACGGTCTCCTTCTCAGGCCAGCGCGTGGCCGCGATACGCGCCCGCAGCGCCTCGATCTCCGCCTCGGGGATCTCGATCATGAACGGCCGGATCGCCCGGGCGCCCGCTGACTCTTCGGTCGTGCCAGACATGTCGGTCTCCCGGGATTCGTTGGTGGTCAACCTAGAGATGGCCGTTCTAGACCGGGCCTGGGGCCTCCAGGTGCGGGCAGGCGAGCCGCAGACGAGCGCACGATCTCACACGGCTAAGAGCCGTACAACCCTCCCGAGGGGTGATCTCCAGGCGAGCGCAGCGGCGCTTGACTGCTGCCAAGGCAGTGACCAGCTACCGACACAGGACGACAGGCCTGGAATACCGGCTCAGGGGCGGCCAGTTCTGGAACGTCCATGCCTACGGAGCAGGTGATCAGGCGCCTGAGACGGGCGAACCTCCGGCCGGTTCGGCAGATTGCGGCAAGTTCGATGAGATGGACGCGGTGGTCTGCGTCTCACTGAATCTGACGCACCGCAGCCCAGCAGCAACACCCTGCGCCAGGCCGGATGGGAAAGGACACCCGCGCGCGCGAGCACGTGAGGTGACCAGCTACTTCCAGCGTGTTCGGTGGCTTCACGGCAACGCTGAGGATCCGGTACCGCTGTGGGCGCACGTCGTCGACAGTTGGGACGTGCACAATGTCGACGGGGTTCCGCTGCCGGGCGCCTCGCGTGGGCCGACGATGAGCAGGAGCCGGGCTGCATCCGGGGAGATCGCTGCGGATCCGCAGTTCGTGGTCGAGGTCGTGGACCGCTCCGTCTTCGAGCGCGTCTGGCAGCGAGCTGACGAGGGAGAGGTGTGGTTGCATGTCGTTGGTTGCAGCAACGTGGGCCGTAGCCGGGGTCACGCTGCTTTTGGTGGTTGTGGCTGCTCTTACTGCTCGGTTCGCGGTCATGGCGTTCCGCACGCAGGCCGAGGAGGTGTCGGACCAGAAGGACCTGATTAAACAGCAAAGCGAGCGGCTCGAAATCCAAAGAAAACACCTCCAAAGCGATGAAGCTGCTCGTCAAGTTGATCGGGTTCTGAGCCTTCATGCCGAGTTTTCAACAGGCGAGATTGCTGCGGCGCGATGCCGGTTTTCAGAGCTGATGTGGAGGGCGGGGGAGACAGCTTTCGGCCTGCACACGTGTTGGCGTCCAACTTGGGATAGTATTTACCCGCCTTGCCCTGGCTGTGGCGAGGAAATCAACAGGTCAAGGTTTCTCGGGGCGTATCCGGCGGATATGCACGCGAGGGATCATCGACCGATTCACGATCTGCGCAAGGTCTTGTGGTGCCTTGGACGGGTTAACGTGGCTCGAAGAGATGAGAAAGACTCTTTGAGGGAGCAACTGGTGGTTGCTTTGCTCGGATGGGAGGTGATTTGGTGGAGTCTCGTGTGTGAGCGGCTGGAGAGAACTCAAGGCGCAATCCTTCAACCCCTCGATAATCTTGCCAGCTGGGTCCAGGAATGGAACTGGCTGGAGGACAGAGAATTCGATCCGCATCGCGCCTTCCGGGAGACGGAAGCCTATCAAGACAAAGAGGCCTTTCTGGAAGAGCTCGTGTCGAAGCGCAGCTTTTAATTGAGCTTTCCCGCATCAGGGCGGGCACGTGAAAGCGGGGTTCCGACAGTGAGCTGGTGCAGTACGAGGACAGCTATCGGCTTTGTTACGTCCGCGGCCCCGAGGGCATCAATGTCGCACCGGAGTCGGGCTCAGGAGTGTCACCCCTCGCCAGCGCCCGGTTGATCAGCCTGGCCACCCTCTCCACGGTCGCTACCCCATAGGCCATGTTGGGGTTGCCGCTGGTCAAGATCACGATCGAGTAGTCGAGGTCATGGCGGGTGAAGTCGCCGATGCTGTTCACGGCCCACAGGGCTGGGTCCGGCAGCCAGCCGTTCTTCAGGTGGACGGTCACATCCGGCGGCACGCCCGCCGACACCCCCCAGCGTTGGTCTGGGACGACCTCGGCCATGAGGGCGAGCGCGTAACGGCGGCTCGCCGCGTCCAGGACGGTGTTGCGGGTGATCAGTAGCTGCAGCAGGCGCAGTTCATCGTGCGCATTGACCTCGGTCAGGCCCCAGTAATCGTCCGTGCCGAGCTCGGTGTGGTTCATCCCGGCCGCGGTGAGGAAGCGTTGCAAGGCGGTCATGCCGACCTCGTTCCACAGCGCGTCCTGCGCAGCGTTGTCCGACTCGGTGATCATCGCCTGCGCCAGGTCGGCCTGGTAGCTGCTGAGGTTCTCGCGGCCCCGAAGCTGGTGCAGGAGCGCGCAGAGGGTGATGACCTTGATCACGCTGGCCGAGTGGAACTCCCGCCATTGGTGGTACCGGCAGCGGATCCCCTCCTCTGGGTCGGCCGCGGCGATGCCCACGGTCGAGGACAGGCGGTGCAAGGCGCGGGCGATCTGGCGGGACAGCCTGGCCGCGAGCCCGGGCTGGACCGATGACGTGCAGATGCCTGGCGTGGCTCGGGCAGAAACGGAAGCCGGGGCGCGCGCTGGCTTCGGGGCAGCCGCAGGAACGGAAGCGGGGGTGCGCGCGGGCCTTGGGATAGCCGCAGGATCGAAGACGCTCCCGAGGCCGGGAGCGCCCGCAGCACGAGGAGTGCCTGTGCGACCGGGAATGCCCGCGGGAGCGGGAGTGCCCGCGGGAGCGGGAGTACCCACCGCACCGGGGGCGAGCAGAGCCGTCAGCACGCACGCAAGCGCAGGCCATCGGCTCCATCGCCGCATCGTCATCACGCTCCTCGGGCAGCGGTGACGATAACTAGCGAAGCTGGCGTGACCCTGTCAAGCTGGTGTGGAGAACGTGAAAACTGCAATGGGTGGGTTCAGGCGCCCTCGGGGCGGGTCGTACGCAATCGTCGGCAGGTCCGCCGCAGTGCGCCGCCGGCGCCCGGGGCGCGGTTGGCGTGGCGGCCGGAGCGCCTCGTCAAGCGCTGTCCTAACGCGCCTCAACCGACTCGGGATGACCGCCGTCACTGTGGAAGATCACTCGCGGGAATGGCCACATCCGACAGCCTGGGCCTATTTCTAGCTGCTGATCGCGACGACCGCTCTTAGCCGCACCTGAGTAACGTCGCGTATAACGTTTGGTATGCGCCTTCGTAGAGGCGAACTGCGACGGTCCCCCGGTCCGCTGCGGAGGCTGTTGCGCCCACCTGGCCGCCAGACGAACCAGGCGCTGCTCGTCGTGCTGCTGCTCACCTTCTGCACCGGGGTCGCCACGGTCGCGATCGGCTCACCGAACGGGGCCTGGGTAGCCGTCGGCCACGGGATCTGCGGAGTCGCTGTGGTGCTGCTCGTCCCGTGGAAGTCGCGGGTGGTGCGTGGCGGACTGCGGCGCGCGCGCCTAAGCCGGTGGCTGTCGCTGCTGCTGGCAGTGTTGGCGCTGTTCACCCTCATCGCGGGCTTCGGTTATGCCACCGGATTGGTGCGCTCGATCGCCGGCAAGCCCGGGCTGTGGGTGCATATCGCGGTCGCCCTCACGCTGGCGCCTTTGGTGGTGTGGCACGTCTGGGCTCGGGGCATCCGCCGGCGCCGGAGCGATCTCTCGCGTCGGACGCTGCTGCGTGCCGGTGTGCTGGCTGTGGGCGCGGTCGGGCTCTATGCGGCCGACAAGGCCGCGAGCAGCGTGCTGGGCCTACCTGGGGCAAGACGCCGCTTCACCGGCTCGTACGAGACAGCCTCGTTCCAACCGGATGCGATGCCGTCGACCAGCTGGCTGCTCGACGCCGTGCCCACCGTCGACCCGGACCGGTGGCGGCTGACCATCAAGGACGGGCAGGGGCGCCGAGAGCTGACGCTTGCGGAGCTGACCACGTTCGACACCGCAGTGCGGGCGACGCTGGACTGCACGTCCGGTTGGTACTCGCACCAGGACTGGACCGGCGTGTCGCTGGGCACGTTGGTCCACCCCGGAGCGGGAACGCGCAGCGTGTACGTGCACTCGGTCACCGGCTACTGGGTCCGTTTCCCGATCCACAACCTGAATCGTTTGCTGCTCGCCACGCAGGTGGGCGGTGCTCCCCTCTCGGCCAATCACGGATTCCCGGTGCGCCTCGTGGCCCCCGGGCGGCGGGGCTACTGGTGGGTCAAGTGGGTCGACCGCATCGAGGTACAGACCACACCGTCGTGGTGGCAACCGCCGTTTCCCACCGGCTGACGCCATCTCGGCGCCAGGCCGCAGCTGGACCGCAGCAGGCCAGCGTCACAGCCGATACGGCCTCCTGAGCAATAGGTCAAGACCCGGGAAAGCAGCCGCCCAGAGCCACCAGTACGGACAGCCTGGCGCTGCGCTGCTGTGATCATCTCTGTGTGCTGCGCCGGGCGGTGACCAGGGCCACGACTGTGCTTGCGCGAATCGGCCGCCCGAGCCGTTCGTACATGGCCGCGTGTTCACGCTCCAGGGCCTGCCGCTGGCCCGGCGAAAGCCGGGCGTAGAACGACATCGTGCGGAGGAGGGCGTTGAGCTCGTGCGGAGTGTGCTCGACGAGCTTGGGCATGACTGATATCTGGACATCGCCGAACAGGCGGCCGGCATCATCCTGCGCTATGTCGTAGCTGCCGAACCAGGCCCATACCTGCGAGACGTTGCCACGGCGCTGCTCCATCCCGGCGAGCGTGGCGTCAAGGTCCCGGTAGGCCGGCCAGCTGGCGGCGATGTCCGGGGCGACCTTTCTGATGGCGGCGAGCGCGGCTTCCTGATCCCGCATGCTGCGTGGCTCCTCCAGCCCGCCGTACTGGGTGAGGGCGAGCGTTCCACCGGGAACAAGCACGTCAGCGGCCTTCTGCCAGCTGACCTTCGGGTTGGTCCAGTGAAACGCGGACGCAGAGAACACCGCCTGAAACTGCTCGCGGGGAAGCAAGGCGTCCTCAAACTGGGCGGTCAGAAATTCCACCTCGCCAGCGCCTGCCAGGTTCCGCCTGGCCAGCGTCATGAGGTTCTCCCCAGGCTCGAGCGCTGTGACGTGCAGGCCGCGGGCGGCCAGACTGCGCGTCAGCTGACCGCTCCCGCACCCGACCTCAAGCACATGATCACCGCTGCCGATCCCTGCGGCCTGGCAAGCCTGGTCGACGAGTTCGTCGGGATAGGCCGGGCGGTGCCGGTCGTACTCGGCCGCGACCTCGTTAAATACTGTGCCGTAACGACGGGCGGTGGATCCTGGCAGACCTGTCATGCCTGGGCCTCCGTCATGGGAGGCAACCTTAGCCATGTCACGTACCGGGGTGCGGTCGGCGCGCGGCAAGCGGCCTGTCATGACCGAGCCCGCCGCCGCCGGCCAGCGGTGCGGGTTCCCGGTGTGCGGTTCTATCTCCTGATGTGCAGCAGCGGACTGTGATCAGGCCGGTGACAGCGGCTGTCAGCGGATCGGGTAGGACCACGGCCCGCGGCAGGGGCCGGCGACAGTTCGCTGGCGGCCGGGTCGAACCCGGGCATAGGCTGCCGCGGTGACCTGGATCGCACCTGACGTCGAGCGCTCGGAGCATTATCCGGAGCGCCGCAACGCACCCGAGCAGGAAATGCTCCGCGACTGGCTCGACTGGCACCGGGCCACGCTGCTGCGCAAGTGCGCGGGCCTGGACGCCGCGCAGCTGGCCACGCGCGCCGTGCCACCGTCGAACCTGTCGCTGCTCGGGCTGGTCCGGCACATGAGCGATACCGAGCGCGGGTGGGTCAGGCAGGCCTACCGGGGTGAGCAGGTGCCCGACCTGTACTACCGCCCCGATGCCCCGGACACCGACTTCGAACAGGCCGGCCCGGCCGCCGCCGAGGAGGACTTTGCGCGCTACCGGGCCGAGTGCCGGGCCGTTGATGCCGCGCTGGCGGGCGCGCGTCTGGACGAGACCTTCACCAACCGCGGGCAGGCCGTCTCGGTGCGCTGGATGTGGCAGCACCTGGTGGAGGAGTACGCACGGCACAACGGGCACGCCGACCTGATCCGCGAGGTCATCGACGGCTCGGCCGGCCTGTGAGCCGGGCGTGCACAGTCGTCAGACGGTGCTCAGCCCGAAAGCCAGGAGGGCGAACCCGCGGGTGGGCGGCAGTCGGCTCCCGGCGACACCTGCAACCGACACCAACGAGCCCGGGCATCGGTGCAGGCGGTTGGACGCTCGGAGCGCTCGTGCCAGGCCGGAGACGCGAAAGGCGGCGCGAGGCCCGCGGCTACAGGGTCTGGATCAGGCCACCGTCGATGACGAAGTCAGCGCCGGTGATGTTCGAGGCGCGGTCGCTCGCCAGGAAGAGCACCAGGTCGGCTACTTCGTCGGGACGGGTGAAGCGACCCGTCACCATCTGGCTTGCGGCCTGGCTGGCCACCTCCTGCGCCGCAGCGCCGGTCGCCGCGCTCACGGTTTGCGCCACTCCGCCCTGCCCGAGCCACAGATCGGTAGCCACCGGACCGGGGCTGATGGTATTGACGCGAATTCCCTGGGGCCCGACTTCCTTGGAGAGCGCCTTGCAGAAGTTGGCCAGGCCGGCTTTGGCGACGCCGTAGTCCATGACGCCCGGATCGGGCAGCCGGGCGTTCACTGAGCAGGTGGTGACGATCACGCCGGCGCCCGCGGCGAGCATGGCGGGTAGCGCGGCGCGGGTGGTGCGCACGGTCGCCATGAGGTCGAGTTCGATCGTGGCGTGCCAGTCTTCATCGGTGATGGACAGGAACCCCCCGGTCCGAGCCGGGGCGCCGCCGACGTTGTTGACCAAGACATCAATTCGGTTTCCGGCCTGGGCGATCAGGCTGGCTGGGCCTGCGGGATCGCCCAGGTCTGCCTGCACGACCTGGACCTGGCCGGTTTGTGCCAGCTCGTCGAGATCGGCGGAGGATTTCCTGGCGCCTACGGTGACCTGCGCGCCGGCCGCCGCCAGCCCACGCACTATGGCCAGGCCGATTCCCTTGCTTCCGCCGGTGACGACCGCACTGCACCCCGCCAGACCCAGATCCACAGCATGTTTTCCTTCCCGCTGCCTGCAAGCCTATTGTGGCCGGCGCAAGTGATACCTGCCCGCAGACGAGGTCCGGCCGATCTACTCCGACGCCTGGGACGGGGACCGTCAGGGCGCTGATCGAAGCGAACGAATCAGACAGCACGGACGCGCTCCGTCAGGCAATCGGCCGGCTGTGCGACTGCCCAGGGGCTTGCCGGAGTGCGGCGACGCTGCTGGGCCTGCCGGCGGCTGGATAAGCCTTTGGCCAACGGCCGGTGCGGGAGTGGCGCATAACCTCGATCTGCGTACCGCCCCACGCCTGACCGGCCAGAGACAAACAGGGCTTGGTGATCTCGATGCCCGGCAATCACTCCAGATCTCGCCCCGGAGCCACGCACACGGTGCGGCGCGCGGCCCGGCGGGGGACCCTCGCCGTCGCCCTCGCCCTCGCCTCGGTGATAGGCCCCGTCGTGGGGGAGGTTTCCGGGCCGGCCGAAGCGGCCACGAGGACCTACACCTACAAGGTCTGCTACCAGGGGAGGATCGTCGCGAGCAAGCCGTACTTCAAGAAGTTCGTCGCGGCAACGTACGCCGACTCGCGCGGCTGGCGGCGCGCGGGCATCAGATTCGTGCGCAAGGATTACACCTGCACCCGCCTGGGCAACACCGACTTCACCGTCTACCTCGCCGTGCCGTCCTACATCGACAACTTCGCCGGCTGCAGCGCCGACTACAGCTGCCGCTACGGACGGCACGTCATGATCAACCAGCGACGGTGGCGGCACGCGGTCTCCTTCTGGCCGTCGACACCCGGGCTGCGCGGGTACCGGCGGATGATCATCAACCACGAGACGGGCCACTGGCTCGGGCAGCGCCACCGCAGCTGCCCCAGGCCCGGGGCGAACGCGCCGGTGATGCAGCAGCAGTCGATCAGCCTGCAGGGCTGCCGGGCGCACGTCTGGCCGCTATCCAGGGAGATCGACTCGGTCCGCCAGACGATGCCCTAGACGATCGCGTCCGGCCCCAGCCCGGTGTCCCGGACGCGCCCGCCGACTGTCCGTGCCCGTGCATAGGCTCCGGCCATGGCGGATAACAGGTTGTCCGTGCGCGAGCGTGAGCTGTTCCTGGCCGAGCCGCACATCGCGGCTTTGTCGGTGTCGGCCGGCCATGGCCGCGGCCCGCTGACCGTGCCCATCTGGTACCAGTACGCACCCGGCGGGGAGGCGTGGGTGCTGACTGAGGCTGGATCACGGAAGGTCCGGCTCATCGAAGCAGCCGGGCGCTTCACCCTGATGGTCGAACGGATCGTGCCGACGGTCCGGTACGTATCGGTGGAGGGACCGGTCACGCGCACGGTTCCGGGGACCGATGAGCTGCTGGAGGAGATCGCGGCGCGATATCTGCCACCGGAGAAGGTCCCGGCTTACATCGACTTCGCCAAGGCGGACTTTGGCGAGCAGGTCGCAATCTACCTGCGTCCGCAGCGGTGGCTGTCGGCGGATCTGGGGGCCGGCTAAATCTCACCACCTGGCCCCACGGGCTGGAGCGCCCGTTGCGTATCTGCCGGGGAGGATGAGGCAGCGCGTCAGTTAAACGCCGCCTCGGCGAGGCGGTCTACTTGGCTGACATCCGCGGATGCGGGGAAGCAGATGACGTCATCGGTGCCGGCAGCCTCGAAGCCTGCGAGGTACTGCCTGACGGTATCCGCGTCCTTCGCGGCGCTCGCCACGACCCGCTGGGCGTTGTCGCCGAGGAAGGCGTAGTAGCCGCCGAGCGAATCGCTCGCCATCTTTTCGGCGTCCTCGCCGAGCGCGAAGTAAAACAGCGCCATCGTCCTGGGTCTGCCTGCGCGGCCCGCAGCACTCCACGCCGCGGTCAACTTGTCCAGTGCTTGCGTGATCATGGCCGGGGCGCCGCCTCCTATCGTCCAGCCGTCGGCGTACTTGGCCGCGCGCTCGTAGGCGACATCGGTGCGCCCGCCGATCAACAGCCCCGGCCGACCGTTATGCCTGGGCGTGGGCCCGACGCCGCGCTCTCCGCTCCACACCGCGGTGATCTCATCGAGCTGCCCTTCGAAGATGCGCCCGCGCTGGCTGAAGTCGACGCCGCTGGCCTCGAAGTCGTCTCGGCGTCCCCCCGGGGCTAGGCCCAGCGTGAGCCGCCCCTCCGACAGCGAGTCGATCGTGGCGGCCTGCTTGGCTAGCAGCGCCGTGTTCGACCGGAGGGGGGCAATGAGGATGTCGGTCACCAGCTCGATCCGCTCGGTCACCGCCGCCGCCGCGGCGAGAGCGATCAACGACTCGTAGTTCGCATAGACGAGCCGGTCGAGGGTCCCAAGGCTGGCGAAGCCGGACCGTTCGGCGCGCTGGGCCCACTCCACTATCCCGGCCCGGTCGACACCGCGCACCGCGTTCGGAAGCCCGATTCCCACTCTCATCGCGTTTCCTTCCTTGCGATACGCCCGATGCCTGCCATCCCGGACTCTAGCCACCCCCGAGCAGGCGCATGGTGCCGGTCCCGGGGAATCGCTATCAGGACAGGAGGCCCGCGCCGGTACCTGGCGGGTGCCGGGCTTATGGGATCAGGCCGAGCTGGTGTGCCCGGGTGACGGCCTCGGTGCGGTTGGCGGCACCAAGCTTGCCGAGGACATGACTGACGTGCTTCTTGACCGTGTCAACGGTGACCACAAGCTCCTCGGCGATGCGTGGGTTCGGCGCGCCCTCGGCCAGCAACGCGAGGATTTCCAGCTCCCGGGCGGTCAACTGCTCGGGCAGACCGGCCGGCGCCGGCGCCGCTCGCGCATCGGGCGGCGCCGTGGGGACCGGGCGGCAGGCGCGCAGCAGCGTGGCCAGGTATCCAGGGGTGATGCCGCGCGCCGTGGGCTGCTGGCCTCGATCGCCGGCTAGCCGGGTGAGCAGCGCGTGCATGGGCGCGCCCTCGTCGGCGAAGACCCGGACGTAGCCTTGCGGGCCCGCGAGGTTGAGCGCCTCGGCCAAGGCGTCCAGCGCAGCCGCCCGGTCGCCGTGGCCCGCCAGCGCCAGTGCGCGCAGCGCCTGGATCTCGATGACACTGCCGGTCCGGCCCTGGCTCGCGGCTAGTTCGAGCAGCCGCTCGAGAAGCACGATCGCCTGGCCGGGAAGACCTTGCGCGAGCACCATCCGTGCCAGCGCGAGATATTCCGGTTCCCGGATGTAGCTTGGCTCGTCATCGGTGCCGAGGCCGCGCTCGGCCGCCCAGCGGGCGACCGCCGCCAGGTCGCCGTGCGCCAGTTTCAGGCGTGCCCACAACGACGGCACCGGGTTGAGCAGGGCGACCACCTGTGGGCTCACCTCGACCTGCCGGGCCTCGTCCATGGCCGCCGCAGCCGCAGCCGCATCGCCTTGGGCCTGCTGGATCTGGGCCAGCGTGGCCAGGCCGGTGGCCAGCGGCTGGGTGAAGGCCAGCTGCCGGCTCTGCCTCACGCCCTGGGTGGCGTGGTGCAGAGCGGCGGTCAGCGCGTCTCGCTCGTACAGCACTCCGGCCAGTCCTACATGCGCCATGCCCAGGTACGGCTGCTGATCGCCGCCCGCGCCGGCGCCGACTTCCAGCGCTTGACGATAGGTAGCAAGGGCCGCATCCATCCGGCCCTGGGCGCGCTGTATCAGGCCCAAGTCATAGTTCGCGCGCATGGCGAGGAAGCCCTCGCCGACCGACCACCGTTCGGCGACCAGCTCGGCCAGGCCGCGTTCCGCCTGCTCCAGCTGACCGCACAGCCAGTCGGCCGCTGCCACGAAGCCGGAAGGCACCATGAGGTGCAGGAAGGAGTCCCCGTCACCCAGCTGGGCTAGGGCCTGCCGGTTGCATTCGAGGGTCCGTGCCGTGTCACCGCGCAGATACGCGATCTCGGCACGCATGTATGAGATCCACGCGGGGACGTTGGCCAGCACGCTGATCGCATGGCCTACCGATGGCTCATACGGTTCACCAGCCGTCGCAGCGCAGGCGCGCTCGGTGTCGTCGATCAGTGGTTCGGCCACCTCTATCTGGCCCCCGACGACGGCGCCAATCGCCTGGGCCACACACAGGCGCGCCCTGGAGCGGAGCGTTTCAGGGGGCAGCGCGGACAGCCAGCGGCGCAGGGTCGCGCGTTCGCTATTGCGCAGCAGCGTCTCGACGTGCTGTTCCATCAGGCGGGCCGCCCAGGCGAGGTCGCCGGCGGCTACCGCGTGCCGCACGGCGCCGTCGGCGAGCCCGTGCGCTTCGTGCCAGGCCGCGGCGGCCCGGTGCAGCTCCGGCACCCGGCCGGGCTGTTCGGCCTGCAGCCGGGCGCGCAGCAGGTCGGCGAACAGGTGGTGGTACCGCCACCAGCCGCGCATCTCATCCAGCGGCACCAAAAACAGCCCCGCCCGCTCGATGTCCTGCAGCATCTGCTGGCCGCCGGCCCGGCCGGTGACCGCGTCACACAGCGCCCCCGACAAACGGTCCAGCACCGAGGTCTCCAGCAAAAAACCGCGCACCCGCTCCGGCTGGACCGCCAGCACCTCGTCGGTCAGGTAGTCCAGCACGAAACGGTGGCTGCCGCTGAACGCCGCCACGAACCCGCCCGGATCCGCCTGCCCCCGCAGCGACAGCCCCGCCAGCTGCAGCCCGGCCGCCCACCCCTCGGTGCGGGCCACCAGCGCCGCCACCGCCGTGCCGGGCAGGGATGGCCCCGCCGCCCCGGCCAGCAGCGCCGCCGCCTCCTCGGCGGTGAACCGCAGCTCGGCGGCGCGCAGCTCGGCCAGCTGGCCACGGGCCCGCAGCCGCGCCAGCGGCAGCGGCGGGTCGGCCCGGCTGGCCACCACCACCGCCAGGCCCGGCGGCAGGTGCTCCAGCAAGAACGCCACCGATTCGTGCACCGGCCCGGCATCGATCAGGTGGTAGTCATCCAGGACCAGCACCACCTCATCCGCCCCGGGACCGGCGGCGCCGGGCTGGGCGGCCAGCTCGTTGACCAGCGCCGTCACCAGCCCCTCAAACGACCGCGGCGGCGGCGGGCCCAGCAGCGGCGCCACCCGTCCGGACAGTCCCGGCCGCACCTGGTCCAGCGCCCCGATCACGTAGCGCCAAAACCGGGCCGGGTCGCTGTCGCCGGCATCCAGGCCCAGCCACGCCACCGGCCGCCCGCCACCGTGGGCCCACTCGGCCAGCAGCGCCGTCTTGCCGAACCCCGCCGGAGCACACACCAGCACCAGCCCCCGCGCCAGCCCCTCACCGACCGCCCCCACCAGCCGCGGCCGCGGCACAAAACCCGGCTGCGGGCGCGGAACGTGCAGCTTGGTGGCCAGCAGCGCACCCGGCCCGGGGGCGGCTGCCCCGGCAGGGGGCGCCGCAGGCGGGCCCGCCACCGGTGACCTGCTGCTCACCGCAACCAGCTATCCTCCGTCGAGCCGCTGGACGCCGCCATTGTACGGCTTAGGCCCCTGCCCGCCTGTGACGGCCATGCAGCAGTCGCCTGAACCGCGCCAGGTCACAGCCGAGGGCCGCACTACTGCGGACGGCTGAGGGAACGCGGCCGGGCCAGCGCGTGGGTGCCCTGGCTAGGGATCAAAGCCGTGCGCCGCTAAGATCGGGCGCCATGGCCATGGAAAATGTCACTGAGACGCGCTATGTCCAAACGGAAGGACAGCGGCGTCTGGTCCGGTGCTTCGATCCTGTGACCGAGGACGTCGTGGCATCCTGGCCCGGTGATCTGACCGGCGACACCGATCGGCGGCTGCTCCACCGAGGTGAATACGAGCCGGAGCCTCCTGAGGACTTTCCCTGGCCAACCGATGGCACCCCCTGCGTGGTGCCACCGGCCACCGGTTGAGTTAGAGCTCCAACCGCCGAGCATGGGGCCGGGTGGCGATCCAGGCTCAGATCTTGGCTACGACATCCACCGCAGCGTCGGCCCGGGCGGACATTAATCGCCCGCTCGGCACGGCTCTCGGTTGAGTGATTGGGCGGGGGTGGGCTACCAGCAACCCTTGCCACACATCGCGATCGGGGTCCGGGATTAGGTGGTCAGCCGCACAAGGAACAGCCACGCGTTGACTACGCCGCCAACAAGGCTCGCCACCGGCTGGACAGACAAGCTGATTCAACCAGTGACGTGTGAGCCGGCGCAGCAGCCGTGTCCGGCTGCGCTGGGCGGCGAGTGGCCGCCCAGCGTGACCCGCCCTTCGCGGCCCAACGGTGGAGCGAGGCGCCGGCAAGTACCTTGGAGCCTGCCCGACCGTGCGCGTGGGCCCAAGGTGCATCCTGGACAACCGGGACGAACAGGGTCAGCGAGGAGCGAGATGGTTTTCAACGACGTGATCGACAAGATCGGGATGACCATCGATGCGGCTGGAGTCGTGGTCATCGTGACCGGCGCAGCGTTCGCGTTCGTCGTCACCGCCGTCCGGCTCTCCCGGCGCGAACGGGATGTCTACCGGCGTTTCCGCCAGCAGCTGGGCCAGGCGATCCTGCTCGGCCTGGAACTGCTCGTGGCCGCCGACATTGTGCGTACCGTCGCCGCCTCGCCCACTCTGACCAGCGTGGCGATCCTGGCGGCGATCGTCCTCATCCGTACCTTCCTGAGCTTCTCGCTCGAGGTCGAGACAACCGGGCGATGGCCATGGCAAAGGCGCGAGATCGCCCCGTCCTAGCGTGTCGCGACCGTTAACGTTCGCCCGGTTTCAGCCATTACGCGGATTGTCCTCGCAGGGCCGCCTGATAGACGCTGCCGAGCAAGTCGATAGGCTCCCACGGATAGTGAACCCACCCATTAATGGCTTCGATGTAGAAGTCGGGCTCGTAGCCAGTGGCATTAGCGCCAGGCTTATAGTGAATAACGGCCATGAGAACGGCGGCGGCTCCGAGTTCGGCGAGCGCACTGCGGGCCCATTCAGCTGTCCGGCCACTGTCGTGAACCTCGTCGACGAGGAGCACAACCTGGCCGGCCACCTGGGATGCGTCCGGCAGCTGGCCTATCTTGAAATCACCGGCCTGCATCGGATGTTCTCTGTCATACTTTGATATTCCCAGAGAGATCGTTTGGTCACCCGACAGGCCAAGCATCCGGCAGAGAACGTTGGCGAGGTAGAGTCCCCCGCGCGGAACGAAAGCGATCCGGGTAATGTGTTGCCGGCGAGCCAGGGACTGCTCGATGATTCTGTCACCCAGGGCCGTGGTCTTGAGAAAAACCGATTCCCAGGTTTCCCACACCGAAGCGCTCGCTGGATCTTCCATAGATCAAGTATAGGAGGTGCTCTTCTGCCAGCTCAGGTCAGTTGCCATGATGGCGGGGTGGCCAATCAACTACCGCCGTGCACTTTTGTGGTGGTGTCCGGTCCGCCGGCGAGCGGAAAGACGACCCTGGCCCGGGCGATGGCGCCCGCGCTTGGTCTCCCGCTGATCGCCAAGGACACCATCAAGCAGGCGCTGATGACGGTACTGCCGGTGCCAGATATCCAGACCTCCCGCATCATGGGCGCCGCCAGCGTCGCAGCGCTCCTCGCGGTGGCCGCGGAGACGGGCGGTGCCGTGCTGGAGAGCGTCTGGCACCGCAGCCGCGCCCTGGGTGACCTTCAAGGTCTTCCGGGGAACATCGTGGAGGTGTTTTGCCGCTGCGACCAGCAGACCACAGCGCGGCGGTACGCCTGCGCGCAGGCACCCGGGCAGCCGGCCACTTCGCTGCCGAGCGGACGATCGAGGAGTTGTGGAACGACGAGGTGGCCCGGCCGGTGGCCGGAGGCTGGCCGGTGATTGAAATCAGCACCGACGGCCCAGTCGATGTGAGCCCGCTCGCCGTGCGCATATGCACGGCCGCCGTCGCCACCTAGCCCGATTGACCGCGACAAGGGGACTTGCCGCGTCGGGCAAGCCGCAAGCCCCCGACGGCCTGCCGCAGCAGTGACAGCAACGCGGTCACCAGGCCCAGCACCGGAGCGCGACAGCCGGGCCGCATCCCACGGACCGCACCCAGCGCCCACGAGGGCATGCGCTGATAGATGCGGTCCGTCTCTGGGCGTGGCCCGGCGATGGGGTGCGCGCGGCGGGTGCCGGGCACGGGGCTAGCGGTCGGAGCGGCGGGGGCGGAACTTGATCCAGACCAGGATGCCGATGGCCAGCGCTATCAGCCAGGGCGAGAACAAGAAATGCGCGGTGAAGCTGAGGACGATCAAGACCGCAAGGGCGATGAGGACTGCGGCGATGATGGCGGGCATGGTGATCGGTCTCCATTCATTTCGACGGTAGTTGGGTCGGGGTCAGCGTGAGCGGTTTTGGAGGCTGGCGATCCAGGCTGCGGCGAGCGACTGGTCTTCGCCGTCCTCGGGGATCAGCAGCCATGCCGCGATATACAAGGCCAGGCCGACACCGTTGAGCAGAGCGAGCACGGCGATGATGACGCGGACGAGCGTGACGTCCACGTTCAGGTACCGGGCGATGCCGCCGGCCACGCCAGCCAGCATCTTCTCGTCGGTGGAGCGGCGCAGCTGGCGGGCTGCGGGCTGGTCGGTCACGGTGCTGGATTCTGTGTCTGCGGTGGCTGTGTTCATGGTTCAAGGCTGCCGTCCGGTCAGTCCCCCGTCGATCGGGATCAGCCCCGGTTCTGACCCTGATCCAGCCCGGGCAGGCATCAGGGTCAACCCTGGCTGTGCTCAGGGTTGACCGGCCGCCCCGCACTGGCACGCGCGCCGATTGACATCCGAACCTTCGTCAGGCGGTCGCCTGAAAGCATCAACGCCGGGGCCTACGCAGTCCCAGCGACGCCGATCAAGTTGCCTTCGGGATCTGTGAAGTGGCCGACCACCAGGCCCGTCGGCGCCCTGGTGGGGCCCATCAGGCGCGTCCCGCCCAGGCTCTCGGCCTTCCGCAGCGCGGCCTCGACATCGGGAACGCCGACATAGAAGATCACGTGGCTGTCGTAACGCGCGCCCCCGCCAACGCCGCCCGGTATCCCGGTCCCGTCGCTGGTCGTGTTGCGATCCACGAACCCGTAGTTCGCCGGCTCGGAGACCGCCTCGGAGACGGGGGAGCTGGTATCGAACGCCCAGTCGAACAGCTCACCATAGTAGCTCCGGAGCCTGGCCGGATCCGTCCCGATGATCTCGAAGTGCACAACCGGCTGTCCCATGATTGATCCTTTCCGCGCCGACGGGCCCGGCGTCTCTGAACGAGACCTGCCCGTAGTGACCGGGGGCGCGCGCCATACTCATCGGCGGCCCAGACCGGTCTCAGACGCACGGCGAGTTCGGCCTGCGTGCCTGGCCCGGCGCGCACGTGTGAGTATGGGGTCATGGCGGCCAAGAAGAGTCCGGCGATGCGCCCCACAGAGGCATCGGCGGAGGGATTTCTGGCGAGTGTGCCTGACGAGGCGCGGCGCGGGGACGCGCGCCGGCTGTGCGCGATGATGCGGGAGATCACCGGTGAGCCGCCGACGATGTGGGGGACCAGCATCGTCGGTTTCGGCGCTTACCACTACCGCTACGCGAGCGGCCACGAGGGCGACGCGCCACTGGCGGGCTTCTCACCCCGCAGGCAGCACCTGGTCATCTATCTGGCCGCCGAGTTCGGGGACAGGTACCAGTCGGTGCTGGCTCGGCTGGGCCCGTACAAGGCCGGAAAGGGCTGCCTGTACGTCAAGCGCCTCGACGATTTGGACGAGGACGCGCTGCGCGAGCTCATCGACCGCTCAGTCCGGGTACACAAGGGCATCGACCGAGCCTCCACGTAGCGGCGTTTCCCGGCTGAGGTTCTGTTATCACGCGACTGGGCCGCCGGGAGCCTCAGGGCCGCGTCCCGGTGGGCAACGGCATGGCGCGAACCGGGTTTGGCGTCTCTGGCAGCCTGGCGAGCTGGCGCCGGTTCTGCCTTTGTCCATGTGAGGCGTCACCGACATCAAGGCCCTCGCGCGACCTCCGCATCTGGATGGTCTCAACGCTAGCTCCGGCGCCACCAGCAGGACATACGCAGAACGTCTGATGGCGGCCGCGCGGGGGCCGTGCGCACACTGATGATCGTCCGATCCACTTCTGGCAGGGGTCGGTCATGACCCCCGTCCTCACCGGCCTGACGGGAATCCTCATGGCCATCCCGAACTTAGAAGGAGGCATTTCCCATGGCAGAGATTGCGAACTCGCGTCCGATTACCCGGGGAGACGTCGAGGCGGTGTTGCATGCCTTCGGCGGCGGAGGACAGGCAGTCCTGCTGCACGGCAAGACCGCCCAGGGTGCCCCGGCCGACTTTCTCGGCAGTCATGGATCGATCCGCCCCTTCGGGGGGTCACCGTGGGACGGTGCTCACTTCTGCGCGGAGGACTGGCATGTGATCTTGATTGCCGACATCGAGGGTGGTGACGCCTCGTTCAAGCACGAGGACGCGGAGCGCATCATGAACGGGCTGGAGATCAGCTTCACCCTGGACGGCAATCCGCTGCCGGCAACTCGCACTGCCATCAAGCGCTTTTTGAATCCCGGGCTCTTCGGGCTTCAAGTGGCCTACTACTTCCAACAAGGTCAGATAATGTCGCCGTCCGATCTCACTGTCGGCAGCCACCGGCTGGAAGTCACCCTCGTAGACGAATCGGGTCAGCAAAGCTTCCAGGACGGGATCACGTTCTTCGTCGACGCGTCTGGCACAGGAGCCTGTGCCTAAGAGTGCCAGCGCTGACCCGCGGACCGCCCGCCGACCTTGCGCGTGAGGATGGCCGCCCCCGGGCGACCGAGTTACGCTGTCGGTGCAGCGCGCTCGCAGGGGAGGCCCAGTGACGGCAGGGTCGGCGGACCAGCATGCAGCGGCGGGCGACCAGGCAGCTGCGCGCCACCGCGCGGCAGCAGGCCACCCGGCGACAGGGCGCCACCCGGCAGCAGCGGGCCACACGGCGGCAGCCGACCGTGGCCGCCTGCGGGCCTCCCACGCCGACCGTGAGCGCGTGATCGAGGTGCTCAAAACCGCGTTCGTGCAGGGGCGGCTGACCAAGGACGAACTGGAAGCGCGGGCGGGCCAGACGTTTACCGCCCGGACCTACGCCGATTTGGCCGCGCTCACCGCCGACCTCCCCGCTGAGCTGACCGCGGCCCGCGCACCGCGTAAGCCCGACCAGCCTCCGGTCACCAAGGCAGTCCTGGCGTGCGCAGGTGCGGCCATCGCGCCGGCCATGCTGCTCGTTGCTTTCGCGACCAACAGCGAGGCCATGTTCACATTGTTCTTCCTGGTCGCCGTCTTCTATATTGCGGCCTGGCTGGTGGCCGGGGCCCAGATGCTCGACACCTGGTACCAGCGCTCCCGCCAGCAACCGCCGCCGTCAGACGGCCGGGGAGCCAGCACGGCGTGGCAGGCCAGTTGACGCCCCCGGGACGGCATGACCGGCCATCACGTGACCCGGCGATGACGCCAGGTGGCGGCGATCGGCACAGCTACCTCTGTTCGAGAACCCGCCGCTTGGCTGCCTCATAGTCAGCGTCGGAAAGCACACCCTGGTCGTGCAGTTCTGCGAGCTTTCGCAGTTGCGATATCCACGGCGCCTCGTCACCGGCGGCCGGTGGGGGCGGTGGGCCCGGGGTGGCGCGCCGACCCTGCGCGGTCGGCTGAGCGGCTGGCCGTGGTGCGGTTCGCGGGGCCCCAGCGGCTGGCCGGCGCGGTGCGGTTCGCGGGGCCGCAGCGGCTGGCCGCGGCGGAGCGGTCGGCCGGGCCGGAGCGGCTGGTCTGGCTGGATCGGCGGCACCTGGGCTGGCCGGTGTGAAGACCTGCTGGCCCGCGGGATTCACCCCGAGCTGACGCCAGAACCGCTCGACCTGCGCCATGTACTGGGCCTCGCCGAGCCGCCCGGTACGAAACGACGCGGCCGCGCTCGACATCGAGCGCACGTGGGGCAGTTGCTGGTTGCTGATCTGAAGACCCCGGCTACAGATGGGACACACCAGGTAGTCGTCCGTTCCGTACGGCACCACCGGCACGAAGTAGAGGCTGAACCGCTTCTTCGACCGGACGTGGTGGAAAAACACCTGGTTGTGGCAGTTCGGGCATACACTGGGCGCGACCTCGCCCAGGTCCTCCTGCTTGCCCGGCCCGAAGCCGAAAATCACCATGGCCCAGTGAAGCATGGGCAGGCGGGCGGTGGTTCATCCGTTGCGCATGATAAGGAGCCCACGTCGGAGCGCGTGGGCGGCGAGACGCGGTTCCGGGCACGCATCAGTTCTTCACTTCCTCTGCAATTGCTTGCCAGAACTTTCTCACTTGGGTTGGCCGGCCGCTCGTGCCGGCTGTAGTATCGCGCCACGGTTGACGAGCCAGCCGTCCGGCCGAGCGGTATGGCCGTCTTCCTGTCTTCCTTGCGGCCGCCCGTTCTTCGGCACCGTCTACGTCCCGACCGGGAGGGTCTGAGAGATGCCTGAGGTCAGCTATCCCGTCGATTTGGCTGGGCTGCAGGCGGTCGATGTGCTGTTGGTCGAGGACGACCCGGGCGATGTGCTGATGACACGGGAGGTTTTCGAGATCTCACCGGTCCGCAGCGCGCTGCATGTGGTGAGCGATGGCGAGCAGGCGATGCACTTCCTGCGCAGGATGAACGACTTCACCGACGCACCCAGGCCGGGCCTGATCCTGCTCGATCTCAACCTGCCGCGCCGCAACGGCCTGGAGGTGCTGGCCGAGCTGAAGGCCGACCGCGACCTGCTGACCATCCCGGTAGTGATATTGACCACCTCGCAGGCCGAAGGGGACATCCTGGCCAGCTACCGGCTGCACGCCAACGCGTACATCACCAAGCCGACGAGCTTCGATCTGTTCACCGAAGCGATCCGGCAGGTTAGTGAGTTCTTCCTCACGCTAGTAAAGCTCCCGGACTGAGCGCACCACCGGCGGGCGTCAACCCAGACCCCGCCACGTGCGGGGAGTTGCCCCGCGCTAGCCGGTGCCCTTCACCGCGGCGTCCCAGAACTCCTGGACCGGCGGGTAGATCAGCTCGTGATCGTGCGACAGCGATGCCTTGACGAACCGGGACCGTTCGTCGGCGAGCACCTCGATCTGGCCGGCCTCGACGGCGTCGAAGGCCCGCTGGGCGACCGATTCGGGGCTGTCTTTGGGCACATTGGTGGCCAGGGCCGCCATGTCGGTGTCGACGTAGCTGGCGTGCACGGCGACCACGAGGGTGCCCTGGTGATGCAGCTCCAGCCGGACGCCGTTGGTCAGCGACCAGGCCGCCGCCTTCGAGGCGCCGTAGGAGGCGTCGAGCGGGTTGGTGTAGAAGCTGGTGACCGAGAGCATGTTGATGATCGCGCCACCGCCGTTGGCCGCCAGCACCGGCGCGAAGGCCCGGCACATGCTCAGCGTCCCGAAGTAGTTGGTCTCCATCTCCAGCCGGGCGGCGTCCAGGCTCGGCGCGCCGATGAACGTGCTGTACTTCAGCACGCCGGCGTTGTTCACGAGCAAGGTGACGTCCGTGCACTGCGCCGCGACCTGGGCGACACGTTCCGGGTCGGTGATGTCGAGCGCGATGGGTGTCACACCGGGCTCGATGACGGCGCCGGGATGTCGCGCGGTTCCGTAGACCTTGGCCGCACCCCGGCTGACCAGCTCCCGGGCGTAGGCCTGGCCCAGCCCGCGGTTCGCGCCGGTGACCAGGGCAACCGATCCGCCGATCTTCATTTTCTCCTCCTTTGACCCGGACGTGGTGCCCCCTTCCCCACGGCCCGGAGGGGCGGCCAGCCGTGATGCTCAGGGCAGGACCGCGGCCGTGAGCAGCGCCATGGCTAGCCGCGGTGCGGGCCGGGGCCGTGGGCTGGCTGGGCTGGTGAGAGGATTTGGGTCACGATCTGTCAGCTGTTCGGCTACGTGGCAGCGTGAAGGTACCAGGAAGGGTCGGTTTCGGCGTGGCACACAGGTTCCCAGCGCTGATCGCCGCTCCGGCTCCTGGCCGGGGACGGCTGTGGCTGACGGGCGCACGGCTGTTCGATGGCACCGGCGGGCCGGTCCGCGAGAGCGCCGCCGTCCTGGTGGAGGACGGGATCATCCGGCAGGTGGGGGATGCGTCGCAGCCATGCCCCGATGGTGCGCGGCAGCTCGATCTGGGCCAGCGGGTGCTGATGCCCGGGCTGACCGATGCGCACACCCATGCGTCGGGTCTCATCCCGCAGGTCCTGCGTGGCGCGGAGGAAGTGCTGCCCGGGACCCCCGCGCACTTTCTGCAGGCCGAGCTGCGCGACCACCTGCGCCACGGCGTGACGACCATCCGGATCACCGGGTCTCAGGGCCGGGCGCCGCAGGAGGCGCGGCAGGCGATGCGCTACGGGGCGTTCCGCGGTCCCCGCCTGCTGACCTGCGGGAAGATCATCTCCGCGACCGCGCCCGGCGGCCGCTTCTACGGCGACATGTACCGGGAGGCCGATGGCCCGGACGACGTGCGGCGGGCGGTCCGGGAGCAGATCCGTGAAGGCGCCGATTTCGTCAAGGTGATGACGACCGGTGCCCGCTCCAACGAGCTTGAGGATCCCGATCCGATCCAGCTGACCGATGCCGAGCTGGCGGCGGTAAGCGATGAGACGCACCGCATGGGCTACCGGCTCAGCACCCACGCCGAAGGACTGGATGGCTGCGCGGCGGCCACTCGCCACGGCGCCGACACCATCGAGCACGGCATGTACCTGAACCAGCGGCCGGACCTGCTGGACGCGATGGCGGCGGCGGGTCAGGTCCTGGTGCCGACCCTATCCGGTTACTACTGGATGGCCGGGCTGGGCGAGGTCGTCGACCCGGCTCAAGCCGAAGAGATGCCGGAGATGCCGCCAGTGCTGATCGAGCTGGCGCGGCACAACCTTGAGCAGGGCGCGGCCAGCATGCGGGCCGCCAAGAAGGCGGGAGTCAAGATCGCGCTCGGCAGCGACATGAACGTGGCCGCCGGGCTGGAGTTCCAGCGGATGGTCCACCACGGGCTCACCGCCGCCGAAGCCCTCACCGCCGCTACCAAGACGGCCGCGGAGGCACTCGGCCTCGACGAGTTCGTCGGCACCGTGGAAGCGGGCAAGATCGCCGACCTGGTCGTCGTCGACGGTGACCCGCTCCGGGAACCGCACCTTCTCGCCGACGCGGCGCGGATCTGGCTTGTGCTGCAGCTGGGAGTACCGGTGGCCGGGCAGGCGCTCGAAGCCCCGTTCAGCGAGCGCATCTCGTGACGCCGCCGGTGTCGGCCCCGTCGCGACCGACGCAAGCCGATCTCGACGCGGCCAGGGACCGGACGATCCCCGATGTCATCGCGGCCGGCCTGCGCGTCGTTTTCGCGGGCATCAACCCTGGCCTGTACTCCGCCGCCACCGGATACCACTTCGCGCGGCCGGGGAACCGCTTCTGGCCGGCCCTGCACCGCTCCGGCTTCACCGATCGCGCCCTCCGGCCAGATGAGCAGCAGCAGCTACTCGGCCTCGGGCTCGGCATCACCAACATCGTCGCGCGCGCAACCGCCCGAGCGGACGAGCTCCGTCCCGAGGAGCTCCTGGCGGGCGCCCGCATCCTGAACGCGAAGATCACCCGGCTTCAGCCCCGGTGGCTCGCGGTCGTCGGGGTGACCGCGTACCGGACGGCGTTCGGCCGCCGCCACGCGACGGTGGGCCCGCAGGACGAGGTCATCGGGGAGTCCCGGGTGTGGGTGCTCCCCAATCCGAGTGGCCTCAACGCGTCGTGGGCTACACCTCGCCTGGTGGAGGCGTTCACCGAGCTGCGGGTGGCCTCAGACCCCCTCTGACCTGGGCGAACGCTAATCTACGCCAGTTGGCATAACCGGGCCTGACCAGCGTTCACGGCATAATTGCCCCATGCTCGACCCCAGATTTGCCATCCTGGGCGCTCTCGTCGGCTTTATCGGCACCGCCACCTACGCCGTCGCCACCCTCCGTGGCCGCACCAAACCCAACCGCGTCACCTGGGTGCTCTGGGCTCTCGCTCCCCTCATTGCCTTTGCCGCCCAGCTCGGGGAGGGCATCACCTACCAGGCGGCTCTCACCTTTACGGCCGGGTTCGGACCACTACTGGTACTGCTCGCCTCCTTCCGCGACCGCAAGGCTTACTGGCGCATCTCCCGCTTCGACTACGCCTGCGGCGCCCTCTCCATCGTCGCCCTCATCCTGTGGCTCATCACCAAGACCGGAGACCTCGCCATATTCCTGAGTATTCTGGCCGACGGTCTGGCCGCCACCCCCACCATCATCAAGGCCTACCACCACCCGGAGACCGAAAAAGGCACCGCCTTCCTCGGCGGTGTGTTCGGCGCCGCCATCACTCTCCTCACCATCGACGACTGGACCTTCGCCAACTACGGCTTCGCCCTCTATATCTTTCTCGTCTGCTGCCTCATTTTCACCCTCGTCCAATTCCCCCACCTGTTCCGCAAGCACGTTGCTTCATCCGGCATTAGTGGCAGTTAAGACACTTGGGTACAGCACAAGCGGGGTCGCACAATCAGCCTTGCACGTAGCGGTAGAACCGGTGAACAGGTCGTGTCTCAACCCAGAGGACGACGGTCTGGGTTGCGATCGTCCTCTCGCGTCGTCACCGAGGGCTTAGCGCCGGTTCTCCTGGGTCTCACCCACTTTTGCGCGCACTGAAGAGTGGCGCAGACTACCTGAGGCTGATATGACCCCGGTACTCGTAGGTAACGGGGTCTCCGATGATGTCCTTGAAATCAACTCGGCCAGTGGCACCATCGAAGCCGACAGTTCCGCTGCCGGCAACGATCGGGTGCTGGCAGCGTCCGCGAATCTCTGTGCCGGTGGCGGCATCGGGATCAAACTTCGACTCGAACCGGTAGGTGGTCCCGAAGGTACCCGCGGCGCCGCCGTTGAGGCTTCCCACGAAGAGTTCCTGGCCCGTCTCCAGGTACACGCCGCTGGATATCTGCCTGCTGGTCAGAATGTTCGTGTACCAACAACCAGTCAGGCTCCCCGTCATGACAATCGGCGGAAAGTCGTCGTATCCCGCGGGCGGCGCGGGGCACGCGCCTGCAGTATCGACGAACGCTCTCCCGGACAGCTGGTTCGAGGCCGCATGTGCAGGCACGGAAAGCGCGATCAGCAAGCCGGCCATCGACATGACCACGAACGCCAGTCGTCGAGTGTTCTTAAGCACAGTCTTCCTCCCGTCTGCGTACTGAGCATCCTTGGTGATTGCGTCATGCCTGTCGTATCGCAGGAGGCTGGCGGCTTGGTAGCAGAGCGCATGAGCCTTAGCGCAAGAGTCGCTACGACCATCAGGGCCGGAAGCACGGTCAAGGTGATGAGGGCCGTGATGGTCCGCCGCATGGTTCCCCCCCGGGACGAAACCAATCCACAATCCGATGTAAGGCATATGGAGACCGGTTGCTCGACGTATGGAGACCGTGTGGAGATTAAGGCCTGGATCGCATGGGCGGTGCGGAGGCAATCGCGGTCCAAGCCATCAGCGGCCTGGGACTGGCGCTCGCGCCTGCGAAGACGCGGCCATGGTCGGCACCGGCGGTGACGTCGTGGTGCGGGCCCGGGAATAACTGACAGCTTCAGTGAAGACCTGAGCGGCCTCAACGCTCACTACGTTGGATCTAGCCTCGTGGAGGCGTTTCGGGAGCTGAGAATCGCTGAGCAGCGCGATGATCGCCCATGACAGAACCGAGGCAGGCGCATCGCCAGTGGCCGCGTGCCGTCCTGCGGGCGGTATGGCGCGGCGGTGCAGCGCAGGCACCGCCGGTGGCGCTGATCACGGCTGGGGCGCTGGGCCGTCAGGCTGCTGGCCGGATCCCGGCCGGTCCGGGGGCGGGATGCCGGCGTCCACCAGCGCGGTCGAGCCGGCCGGGCGCGTGTCTGCGCCCTCGGTCCGCTCCCGCAACCGCCACAGCGATTCGGTGTCGCCGAGCGGGACCGTGGCCCGCAAGCGCCCGCTGGCCCGCACCTCGGGCAGGTCCATCACGGCATCGACCAGCCGCGCCCGGGTGCCCGGGGCCACATGCCCCGGCGCGGCGTGCAGCGACGCCCGGGCCGTTCCGCCGGGCTCCTCCGCGGCAGCCACCTGGGCGGCGGCGACCGTCTGCTCATCCTGTTTGATCTCCACGTGCCGGTTGGTGCGCGGATCGGTCACGGGTACCTCCCAAAGAAATGCCCCTGCCCGCGCCAGCACCCACACCGGGTCCCGGTCCCGGCTTGCGCGGCTCCCCGGTCTGCCCGCCACCCACAGCGGTCCGCTGCCGCAGGCCCAGTTGTTGCCCTGCCCCCTGCCTCCGCGACGAAACAGCCCCGCCGCCACCTCATCCACAAACGTGACCGGCGCCCGGGCCCGCGGCAGCCCAGCGGGCCACCCCGGGAGGGCATGCCCCACCTGCCAACGCCAGCGGTGACCAGGCCGGCATTGTGCGAGCCCGGCCTTCCCGAAGGGACCTCGGCCGGAGCGCGGCGATTGTGGTGCCCCGCCGGGGATCAGGCGGCGGTTCCTGCTGGCCTGGCCGCACGGCCGGCGTTTGAAGCCTGCCAGCTGGGAAGAAGGACCAGCACGCCCGGCCCGGACCTGCCGGGGAGGAGCGCACCGATGCAGCCACCCACCATCACCCGCCCCGCCCACCTGGCGACGCACCGGCCGGTGGAAGAACAGACAGCAGAAGGCAAGACCAGGATCAGCTGTGTCGCCGCGCGCTGCGCGGCCTGGGATCCATGGCCATGCCAGTCGCGGCGCGAAGCACAATACTGGTACGAACGGCACATCTCCCAGCCCTTGACCCACCATCTGTGACCAGAGCCTGCCGCACGCGGCCGGCAGGTTTCCGGAGCCAGTGCGGGTAAGAGTTGCCGTGCTGCAGCCTCGGAATCGACAAGCCCCACCGTCTTGGCGCGGGACTGTCATTCCTGCCGGTAACCGTTGCGGGAGTTCACCGCCCCAGGCTGACCGTGCCCGCGCGACCATGCTCTTGGTTGGTCTGTCGTTCCACGAGGCATCGGCCGTCCGGGTTCGACGGCCTGATCGGACCGGCCCGGACCGCCTCGGGCCGAAGCACAGAGTTGCGGCAGCGGCAGCGGCGGCGGCACCCGGACTGGGTAGCACCGGGCCGATCGCCCTAGCAACCTGGGTGTGTCGGTGTGTTGCATGCCTTGGCGTTTGACGGTTTCCTTTGCCAGTGATGGGCCATCTGGACGAGGTTCGCGAGGGCCTGCAACTGTTCGAGCGGCAGGCGTGGGCGAGTGCTTATGCCGCGCTTGCGGGGGCGGATGAGCGCGTGCCGTTGGCGTGCGATCAGCTGGAAGTACTCGCCGCGGCCGCCTACCTGGCGGGGCTTGACAGCGCGAGCGATCAGGCCTGGACTCGCGCGTTCCACCTTCACCAGCGGGCCGACGATCCTCGGCGGGCGGTCCGCTGTGCATTCTGGCTGGCCTTCCGGCTACTGAACGCCGGCGACGTGCCACAAGGCAGCGGTTGGGCCGCCCGCATTCGCCGGCTCCTTGAGCGCTGCCCGGACAGCGTCGAGCATGGTTACGGCAGTTATGTGTATGCGCTTCAGTCGATCTTCGACGGAGACGCGCCCGGCGCGGAGCACGAGTTCGCGGTCGCCGCAGAGCTCGGCGCGCGGTTCGGTGACGCCGATCTGGTCACGCTGGCCCGGGTCGGTCAGGGGCGTTCGCTGATCTACGTCGGCGAGGCGGGGCCGGGCGTGGCGCTGCTTGACGAGGCCATGGTCGCCGTGGCTGCAGGCGAGGTTTCGCCGGTGATCGTCGGCGACACGTACTGCAGTGTCATCGAGGCGTGTACGGAGTTGTTCGATCTTCGACGCGTGCAGGCGTGGACGTCCGCGCTGAGCGCGTGGTGCGACGCCCAGCCGGAGTTGGTGGCGTTCCGTGGCCAGTGCATGGTGCACCGGGCAGAGGCCTTGCAACTGCGTGGCGACTGGCCGGCGGCGCTGGCCGAGGCTCGCCGCGCGTGCGCGCAGCTGACTACCCCGCTCGCGCGGCCTGCGGCCGGCGCGGCTCACTACCAGGAAGGTGAGCTGCACCGGCTGCGCGGCGAGTTCGCGGCGGCGGAGGCGGCGTATCGCCGGGCCAGCGCCGCGGGCCGCGATCCCCAGCCCGGCCTGGCGTTGCTGCGGCTGGCAGAGGGCGACATCGGTGCGGCGGCCACATCCATCCGGCGCGTGGTGAACGAGACGGTCGGCGCGATACCGCGTGCGCGGCTGCTTCCCGCATACGCCGAGATCAGCCTGGCCGCCGGTGACGTTCACGGCGCCCTCGCGGGCGCTGCGGAACTGGCCGACACCGCCGCGGTGGTGCGGGCCCCGCTCCTGCGCGCGCTGGCGGCCACGGCCGACGGCCGCGTTCTGCTCGCGCGCGGCCAGGCGCAATCGGCGCTCAGCCGGCTGCGAACGGCCGTGAGCCTGTGGCTCGAGCTCGGCGCACCGTACGAGGAGGCCCGGGTCCGCGCCGAGATCGGCGCCGCGTGCCGGGCCCTCGGTGACAGGGATGGCGCGGCGCTCGAGGCGGACTCGGCACGGGCGGCCTTCGCCCAGCTCGGTGCTGCTCCCGACGCCGCCCGGCTGCAGCCGTCCGGTTCGGCCAACGTTCTGAGCGCCCGGGAGATCCAGGTGATCCGGCTGATCGCGGCCGGGGAGTCGAACCGCCAGATCGCTGCTGCTCTGGTGATCAGCGAGCGGACCGTCGAACGGCACGTGAGCAACATCTTCGGCAAGCTCGAGATCACCTCCCGCGCTGCCGCCACGGCATACGTGTACGAGCACCACCTGCTCTAACGCGACCCATGGGTGGCAGTACCCACCCGCTGCCACCGCGCGATTGGGTGCTCGCACCGACGCGCCGCCCCCGGTGCGCTCCCTAGCGTCGTCGGCATCGAAACCACCTCGTAAGGAGAATGCAATGCCGAACGTGTCCAAGGCGACAGCCTCCGAGACGATGACCGTTGAAGGCCTCGAGGTGCGCCTGGAGAACTTCGACGGCGGGTACACCGTCTGCTTTGAGGCCCATACCGCCGACGCCGACCTCGCGCCCGTCTTCCGGGGATTGCCCGACAACCGCTGCCAGTTCCCGCGCTGGGGGTATGTGGTGCGTGGACGGCTTGGGTTCCGCTTCGCCGACCGGGCCGAGACCTACGCCGCCGGCGACGCCTACTATGTGCCGCCGGGCCATACCCCGATTCACTACGCGGGCGCCGAAATCGTCGAATTCAGCCCGACCGACCAGTTGGGCGAGGCGATCGGCGTGGCCATGGCCAACCTGCAGACGTCCGGCGTCACCGGGGGCGAGCCGCGATGAGCGCGTTCTATACGATCGCGTACCGGGTGGGTTTCCACCCGTGGGAAGACCTGGCGGACCACCAGCCGTTCGCGGACACGCTCATCCGGCTGATCGCGCGCGAGGAAGGCGACGGCGGACCGGCGTTCGGGCGGGCGCTGGACGTCGGCTCGGGCAGCGGCGTATGGGGCGTTCGCCTGGCCCAGCGTGGCTGGGACGTTACCGGCGTCGAACTCGTCGCAAGAGCGGTAGCGCGCGCACGCAAGCGCGTTGCAGCGGCCGGCGTGCAAATGCGGTTCGTCCGCGCCGATGTCACCAAGCTCCGGGCGGGCGGTGTTGGGACCGGCTTCCGTCTCATCCTCGACACCGGGACGTTTCACGGCCTGACCGGGCCACAACGAGCCGCGATGGGCCGCGAAATCACAGCCGTCGCGGCCGACGACGCCACCGTGTTGCTCGACGTTTTCGCGCCGCGCCGGCGCGGGCCTCTGCCGCGTGGGGCGGCCCCGTCCGACATCGAGGCCGCGTTCCCGGCGTGGCAGATCACCGACGTCGAAGTCGCCGACACCGACCCCGACCCGATCGCCCTCAAGCTCAAATTCGACGAACACTGGTACCGCCTGCGCCGCAAGTGAGCAGATCACGGCCTCTCAAGCGTTCAGCACGCCACGATGCCGCGCCACGAGTACATGCGGCCCGGTTGGAATCCGAACGTCAAGACCGCCACGCTCGGCGAAGCCCGAAAGGCGAACCCCCGGGTCTGGCACGGCAAGATCCAAATCGCCAGCGAACACCTGGTCGCTTCACTTAGGCGGCACGGTGCGCGTTCTGCCCGAGCTGCCTGTCGCTGAGGGTGGTGCCGTCTGCCGGGTAGCCGGCGGCAATTTTGGGCCGGGCCGTTGTGGCCGGTGTGCTCGCGTCGCCTGCGGCCGTTGGCCAGGGTGGTTGCCCGGTCCTGATCAGAGTGCCTGGTGGCCGGATCAGTGCTGGCCTGTCGCGTCACATGCGGCATGGCAGATGTTGTCCGGGCCCGGGCTGGCAGCGGTCGTGGTGGTGTCCCGGTCGGCGGCGGCTTGCGTGCCGGATGGGAGCATCTGGCCGTTTCTGGCCATTGTCTGCTTCGCGGGCTCGGCGCGGTGACGCTGACCGTGGCGGCGTCTGTTGGCGGGCAGTCACACGGTGACGGCGACTTTGCCCGCGGCGTGACCCTGGGCGAGGTAGCGGATCGCATCGGGGGCGTCGGCGAGGGGATAGGTGCGGTCGATGACCGGGGTGACGGCGCCGGAGTCGATGAGCCCCGTGATGGCCGCCAGGTCTTCGGCGCCCTCGGTGGCGGTCAAGGCGCGCAGCCGCTGCCCGGTGAACATGGAGACCAGCGGCGCCCGCAGCAACTGCCGGTCGAAGCCGCCGAGGACCCGGCCGCCGCCGTGCTCACCACCGACCAGGACCAGCGTGCCACGCGGGGTCATGGCGCGCCGCAGCAGCGACAGCGGGCGATTCCCGGCCGTGTCGATGACCACGTCATAGCGCGCGCCGTGGCAGTCGATCTCGTCGTGGGTGTAGTCGATGATCTCATCAGCGCCCAGGGAACGCACCAGCCCGGCCTTCGACGAACTGCACACGCCGGTCACCGTTGCGCCGGACGCCTTGGCGATCTGCACGGCAAATGACCCCACACCCCCGGCCGCGCCGATGACCATCACCTGCTGCCCGGCCTGCACGTGCCCGCGGTCACGGACCGCCTGCAGCGCCGTCACCCCCGAGATGGGCACCACCGCGGCCTGCTCGAACGACAGGCTGGCCGGCTTGGCCGCCAGCCGCTGCTCTCGCGCCGCCGCGTACTCGGCGAACGAGCCGCTCTCGCAGGTCCCATACACCTGGTCCCCGGCACGAAAGCGGGTCACCCGGGCACCGGCCGCCGCCACTACCCCGGCCACATCACGGCCGCGGACCTTCACCTTGGGCGCGCGAAACCCAAAGCCCATGACCCGGATCAGGTAGGGCTCGCCGGCCATCAGGTGCCACACACCCGGGTCCACGCCAGCGGCGCGCACCTGCACGAGCACCTCCTGGTCACCGATCGCCGGCCGGGCGATCTCACGCAGCTCGAGCACACCAGCCGGGCCGTACACGTCCTGAACGATCGCTTTCATCTCGTCACCCCCGATGAAGTCCCGATACGGGAACACGCCGCCATGCATCGCACACGCTGGCGATCCGGAAAATGCCACGCGGTCTGAACGAGACGCGGGCGCCGACCGATCGCCGAGGGCGGCAAGCGGCCGGCCGTCACCGCCGGCCAGCCCGCATCCCTTGCTCATTATCGGTCAGCCATCCGGTTATCGGTCAGCCATCCGGCCGCCGGGCAGCGGTACCGAACACAGAGCGTGACGTAGGGGACCGGGAGACAGAGTGGCGACCGAGTTCAATGGCTGTTGTCCACTCGGACCAACTGCACGGGTTTGGCGGGCCCCAGAATGCAACCAGCGATCCTCTATCCGGCGGCTCGCGAGCGTGCAGAAGTTGCCCATATCTGGACGACCTTTGCCTTGATCGGCATCGCGCCAGCGTCCGCGCAGAACGGCGGGACCGCGCGCCTTGCCCGAGCCCAGGGCCGATAACGCTCTGTGAACGAGCGTAACCTGGTGAGCGGCGCCCAGCGCCGACTACGCGCAACTCGTTCACGATGTGGTCGCTGATACCGAGAGGTACAGAATTGCCAGTTCTGGCTATCCCTGGCCCTCGTGCGATCGGCCACATTTGGCATCGGGCAACGGTGACGTCAGGGCGGCAGCGGTGGCCGGACCGCGGAGGCGACACTTGGGCCTGGCCCGTGTGGGTTGCCGCCCTACCTCATGTCTGGCCTCGCTGCGAGCGTGAGAGGCTCGCAAGAGCAATAACCGTCAGGCCGTCTGTAGAACCGAAGGCGATGAGCGAGCGACTCCAGCCAAGCATGGTCGACGCCGCAGCGCGGCGGGCAATGCGTGCGACCGCGCGCATCTCGTCGACGATCTGGATGCTCTGGATTCTGCCCTGTGGAAGCAGATCTGTGGTCTGTGCGTGGCCGCCGGCCGTCCAATGTAGGGCCGGGTGGAGTGGGAGGGGTGCGGTATGGATCTGGACGTTAATGATTTCGGGTGTGTGGCGGACGGCCGGTTTCTGGAGGAGGTGTCGGTCTCTGAGGGTTCGGCCGTGTTGACCGCGTTGGGTGGTGGGCTGCGGCCGGTCGACGTGGGTAAGCAGGTTGCCGTTCCCGGCGCGGCCGATCTTGTCGCTGTGATCGCGGATCTGGCTGACCGGCAGGAAGTCCTGGCCGCGTCGATGGCCGCTGGTAGTAAACAGCTGACCGGGACGCTGGTCGACCCGCATCGGCCCGGGAACCCGCTCCCATTCCGGCAGGATCTGCATGTGGGCCGCCGGATCACGGTCCGCGATGCCGGCCCGGCCGGCGCGGTGCTGCTCAGCGCGATCGACCAGGTCGTGGACGCCACCACGGTGATACTCCACGATGAGGCTTCGACCGCGGTGTCCGGGGTCGAAGTGATCGTGAACGATCCGGCCCGGGTGGGGTTGAGCAACTACGCCCGCCGCACCCTGGATGGTCTGCTGGTCGATCTCGGCGACCGCTCGGTGAGTGATGCGGCGGTGCAGATCGGGGGGCGCGGGCTGGTCAGCGACACCGCCCGGTTCTCCTCTCTGGACCTGGGCAAGACTGTGACGTTGCGGGACGCCGGCCTGTTCGTGACGACGATCGCGTCGGTGAACAGCAGCCAGCAGGTCATCCTCGCTGCGCCGGCTCCCCGGGCGGTGGCGGGCGTCGCGGCCGATGTCTGGCGGACCGACTCGCGTCCTGGGTTGACGCAGCTACTTGGGGCGTTGGCCAGCTTGGACACCGAGGCCGCCGAGATCCGGTTCGGGCCTGGGGTCTACGACTTCAAGCGCATCTCGCCGGAAGGGAACGACCCGATGCCTGCCGCCGCGATCGGTTTGCGTGGCCTGCGGAATCTGACGCTTCGCGGCTCCGGGGCCGGCGCCACGATCCTGCGGCTGATGCCGAACCAGGACCTGCACGGGCCGGACACCCACGTCATCGAGACCCGCGACTGCCGCCAACTCACTCTGCGCGACCTGTCCGTGCACGGCGCCTACCTGACGATGGGCAATACCAACGAGCAGATGCACGGGATCAACCTGAACGCCGGGACGCAGGAGATCGTGGTTGAACGGGTCGCGGTGTTCCAGTCGGCCGGCGACGGAATCCGGCTGCTCGGCGCGGAAGACAACAAGGTGCGGAAGGTGTGGATCGACAACTGCCGGCTCGTGCAGAACAAGCGGACCGGCGTTGCCTTCCAGCGAGGCTCCGAGTTCGTGTGGGTACGCGACTGCTACATCGAGATGCGAGCACCGAGCACCGACTCCTCGGTGGACTTCGAACCGTCCGGCAACGGCGCGCCCACCGACGTCATCCTCGACTCGAACATGATCGACCACGACACGCCGGCGGTCGCGGTATCTATCAGTGGGATCAGCGGCCCCGACCCGGCGCGCCGGGTGAAGCTCGTCAACAACGTCGTGCGCGGCGGCACGGTGTTCTGCACCGACGTCGATGACCTGTCGATCCAGGACAACACCATCGTGAACACCGACGATCCACACCGGGTCAGCCGGATCCCGGTACACGTCCAGCGCGGTGGGCACGGGCTAGCTGTCACCGGAAACCTGCTCATCAACAAACACCCAGCCGCCCGCAGCGTGATCGTGATCAGTGAGGTCAACAACCGGCCGGTCGACCGCGCGATGATCGCCCACAATCTGTGCTTCAGCCGGGCCGGATCCGGAATCGAGGTCCGGTCCTGCGAGGACGTGACAGTCGACGGCAACCTTTTGGTCGCGACCGGCGGATGCAGCCAGGGCATCGCCGTGCAGGCCAGCAGCGTGTCCGACGTCAGCAGCGTCTCCGTCCGCGACAACGACATCACCACCGAAGATGCGGGTTCTTGGGACACCGGCATCCTGATCGGCGGCGGCCAAACGGTCCAGCACATCACCGTGACCGGCAACGCCATCAGCGGCGCGGACGCCGGAGTCCGGTTCCAAGGCGGCACCCTCCAGCAGACGCCCATCTGCGCGCTCAACCGCGTCCGCGCCGACGTCACGACCCCCCTGGCCGGCCTCACCACCCTTCCCGAGCGTGCCGTCGTCGTCGCCGGTGCGGCCAGCCGAGGCGGCAACGACCCCGGCCAAGGCGCTGGCCGCGTCCTGATGGGAACGGGCAACCCCAACGACAACCAGCTCGCCGGAAACCTCGGAGACGTCTACCAGCGCGTGGACCCCCAGCCCGGCCCAAGGCTATTCGTCAAAGAAGACGACCAGACCCCCGGGACCGGCTGGGCACCCAAATAGACACCTGGCCACGACACAGACGGCTACCCGGGCCGCACCCACCGGCCTCACCTGCACCGGTCCGCACCGCACTCAATTCAGCCGGAGCGAGCGTTGGCCGGTGACAAGACTGTCGCGCAGATCGCCCTGGCCTGTTGCGCACCCCAGTTGCCCACCCCAGGCGCCGGTGTTACGCTCCGGGCGGCTGCGGATCGTTGGCCGAAAGCCAGACCGAGCGCTTGGCTGCTTTCGGAGGAGGTCCAGTGCAATGCGTTTGTTCAATACTCGCCGCATGGTGATCGTTGCGGTCGCTGTCATAGCACTGACTGGGGCGGCCTGCTCGAGTGCTTCCAACAACTCCTCGCCGACTGTGAAGCAGGGAGGCGTGCTGCGTATCGGCACCGACAGCACGATCGACTCCCTGAACCCCTTGGTGGGATTCCAGGCGAACGCCTACGCCGTCTGGCAATACACCTATCCTTACCTCGGCGAGTACGACGCCCACAACAACATCGTCCCGTACTTCGCGAGGTCGTGGCAGTCGTCCTCCGACGGCCTGACTTGGACCTTCCACCTGGTCTCAGGGGCCAAGTGGTCGGACGGCCAGCCGCTCACGGCCAAGGACGTGGCCTGGACGTTCAACACGCTTGTGAAGTTCCAAAATGGCCCTACCGCCATTTGGGCGGCGAACGCTGTGCACCTAAAGGATGCGGTGGCCACTGCTCCCGACACGGTGACGTTCCACTACAGCCACCCCGTGGGCAACGCGCTCTCCGAGCTGATACTGATGCCCATCCTCCCTCAGCACGTGTGGGCCAGGTATGCAACGGGCAGCGGCAAGGCGCTGCTCACCTACCCGAACACCCCGCAAAACGGGCAGCCGGTCATCTCGGGCGGCCCCTTCATGCTGGTCAAGTACCAAAAGGACCAGCTGGCGCTGCTGAGGCGCAACCCGCACTGGTGGGGCCGCAAGCCCCACATCGACGGCTGGGGCTTCCAGATCTTCTCCAACGACGACGCGATGGTGACGTCGCTTGAGAGCCACCAGATCGACGCCATAGAGACCGTGCCGTTCACTGACGTGGGCACGGTACGCTCGCGCGGGTTCAAGCTGGTGCAGTCTCCCGGAATCCTGTTCTACGACTTCATCTTCAACTCCAACCCCAACAAGCCGAACCACCGCGAGCTCCTCAGCCCTCAGATCAGAAAGGCTTTCGAGTACGCCATCGATCGCGGGCAGATCATCAAGGTGGCGCTGGAGGGGTACGGGACCCGCGGCTCGACGATCGTGCCCCCCGCCACTGGCAGATGGCACAACCCCAACATCCAGCCGCTGCCGTTTGACCTGGCCAAGGCGAACCAGATACTGGACTCGCTCGGTTATGCGAAGGGGCCGAACGGCATCCGGATGGCCGGGGGACACCCAATGGCGTACCAGGTGATCATCCCCTCCAACCGCCTATCGATACTGGGCCGGACGTTCCAGATCATCCAGTCCGACTTCCAGAAGATCGGGGTGCGCATCACCGAGAAGGTGTTGGACCCCTCGGCCGCGTTCGACGCCATCACCGCGCCCAACAGCAAATACCTCAACTTCGATCTGGCGATGTGGGACTGGATCCCGGCGGTCGACCCCAGCTTCATTCTCAACGTGATGATGTGCGACCAATACGGCAGCAACAGCGACTCGGCGTACTGCAATCACACCTACGACAGCCTGTGGACCGAGCAGTCGAGCACAGTCAACAAGCAGCAGCGCCTGTCGATCATCTACCGCATGCAGCAGATGCTGTTCAACGATCGGCCCTATATCGTGCTCATGTATCCCGACGTGCTCGACGCTTATGATGCCATTCATTGGACCGGCATGACCCCCGAGGTGGGCTACGGGTTGTTCCAGACGAGCGGCTCACAGCCGCTGCTGGCGGTCCACGAGACACAATGAGTGTGGCCCACGCGCACGGCGAGCGACGGGCGCCGCGGGATCGTGGGCCCGAGTGGCGCTAGAGCCTCGGCTCACGGCCGACGAGGAGTGCGGCCGACTGTTCGCGCTGTCCAGTCCACACCCCGGAGTCATCGACTTGGGGATGTCGGAGGACTCGGTCATCGAGACCAGCCCGGGCCGGCCACCGGTCACCTCCGGCCGAGACGCGTGCTGGCGGTCCACATAGTGGCGCGTGCAGTTGTGGACTGGCCACACACCGCTGATGGCTCGATGCTCCCGCATTCGAGTCGACCGGCCGGCCTAGCAGCCACGACGCAACGCACTATGCCGCAGAGCGGCTGTACCAGCGACGGTGGCGGTCAGACCGTTACACACTCCTGGTAATCGAACCCGGGGTGAGCAAGATGAGGAGCCCGTCCGGGTCGCGTACCGTCGCGAGGGTTATCGTGCCGCGTGGCGTCGATTGACTGACACGCCGGGGCGGGCCGCCCAAGCCCAGGGCCGCAAGCCGGCTCAACGTGGCTTCGATGTCGACGAAGAACGACAGCAGGAAGAACCCGGTCATGGGCGGCGCGGGCGGCGGCCCGTCCGGGACGTCACCGTCGAACACGTTGAGCTCCAAGACACCGTCGTGGTCGTCGGGAACTCCCGCGTCGCCGAGGAAGACGGCGCGCACGCGGCGGCCCGGCGCGCCGAACAGAGCCGGCCAGTCGCCGTCAACCTGCCGGTCCTGCAACACATCCAGGCCGAGCCCGTCCCGGTAGAAGCGCAGGCTGGCTTCGAGGTCGCGGACCACCACCACCGAATGATGAATGCCTCCGGGCACAGCAGATGAGGCTAGCAAGCTTTCGGCCTGCAGGCGCGTGCCGGACTCGGTCAGAGAGTCCTCAACTCCCCGGCAGACGGGGAAGAGCCCGACTCCTGGACGTATGGATGTTTATCCATGAACGTCCGGCCGGGGCGACGCGCTCAGGACCCTACGAGGGCCAGGCCCCTTCCCTGCTCAGCCCTGGGCATCGGCCAAGTCATGCCGTGGGTCTCGCCGAGCGCGGAGCCCGCATGGCTCGGATGGGCGCATCTGGCGCTGACCAGGCCCAGCGGCCGGTGCTCGCGAGACCGAGGCCATGATTTGCTACCTGTGTGCACGAGTCACCGGCCGACCTCTCGGCGCTGCAGGATCTCCTTGACCGCAGCTACCGGTCGGCGGGCACGCACCTGCAGAGAATCCACACGCCGGAACGGCGGCTCGGCGCCGAGCAGGTGGCGGAGCGGCTTACCGGGATGTGCTTGCTGGCGCTCGCCACGGTCACCGCGGATTGCCGGCCGATCGTCGGCCCGGTGGATGGGGTGTTCTACCGGGGCGCGTTTCACTTCGGATCGGCTCCCGACTCGGTTCGCTTCCGGCACATCACCGTGCGCCCGCAGGTCAGCGCCACCCATCTGCCCGGCGAGGAGTTGGCGGTCACCGTTCACGGGCGCGCCGTCCCGATCGACATCCGCAGCGAGCAGAACGCGGGCTTCAGGCGGACGCTGTTGGAGATCTACGTGCCCCGCTACGGCGCGGACTGGGAGCGGTTCCTGGACTCCGGTGTGGCGTACGCACGGATCGACGCGGACAGGATGTTCACGTTCGCGATGCCGCCTGGCTCATGAGGACCCGGCGGCCGGGGGCGTGACCTTCGTCGCCGGCCGCTTGCTACGTCAGCTCGCCGGGCAGCAGGCCATAGACGACCGTGTCGCGGTGCCCACCTTCGCAAGGGACGTGGGAACGAAGAACCCCCTCGCGAGCGAACCCGCAACGCTGCGCGACCCGCTGCGAGGCCTCATTGTCGCGGCTGCAGGTCAGCTCCAGCCGGGCCAGTCCCAGCTCCGTAAATGCCCATCGGGCGAGCAGCCGGACGGCGTGCGTCGCGGCCCCGCGGCCCCGGGCCTCGGGGGCAAGCCAGTAGCCGACCGATGCGCAACCCTGTCCCGGCCGGACGTCGTAGAGCGACCCACCACCGAGCACGACGCCGGCGTCCCCCGGCCGGACAAGAGCGAGGTTCAGCTCCTCGCCAGCAGCGCGCGCCTCTTCCAGCTCGGTGAAGTACCTGCGCGTGTCCTCCTCGGAGGAGGGAGGAGCCTGCGGCCACGAGAACCGCTGCACCACCGGGTCACTGAACGCCAGGAACGCCGCCGGCGCGTCCGCCTCACGCCACGGGCGCAGCAGCACGACCTCGTCGGTCAGCGGAGGCGCCGGGAACCGAAGCTCGGCCATATCGAGATGATCTCCCGTCCCCCGGCCGGCAACCGGCCGTTGGCGCGCATCGGGGAGCCAACCGCGCGCCCGTGCGCACCGGCCGCTGGGCGCCGCCGATCGGCGACAACCCGACCGATGGCTGTGCGTGGCCGCTCGGTCACGACCGCGTGCATCGGCAAGCCCTCGAATTCGATCTAAAGTGAGGGTAATGCCCGACCATTAAAGGGGTAATCATGATCGGAGCGCTCCTGCTCGGCCTGTTCTGCGGGATCGTTGCCCGCGTGCTCGTTCCCCGCGATGTCTTCCGGAATATGAGCGGGCCAATGTCCTGGCTGGTTTCGATCGGGCTCGGCCTCCTCGGAGCCCTCGTCGGCTACCTCATCTTCACGGTTGGCCTCGGCATCGGCGACACCGACATCTTCGACTGGGGCGGCGTGCTCAGTGCCCTGATCGGGACGGTCATCGTCTTGCTGATCGCGACGTGGATATTGCGCCGGACCGCCGCGCGCCGCAAGAGCTGACATCAGCGCAACGGCGCCTTCCGGGTACGCGGCCGGCCGGGTCGCGGTGTGCCGTGCGGCCGGCGGCCGTGGGATGCACGGCGTAGAGCCGGACGACTCATACTGGTGATGTGCAAGTCCGGATCGAAGCTTCTGGCCTTCCGGGAAGGTCCTCCCGCGCGAAGCTGTGGTTCGACGCGATCCCTCCATCGGTGATCGACAGGGCGCTGCGCAGGGGCCTGTTTGTCGGGCGTTCCGGGCTGACCGGGGCCAAGGGTAATCCGTTCTGCGGCGCGGTGCGGCCGCCGGTGAGCGGATGGCCTGCCCGGGCCGCTTAGCCGGGCCCCGCCTGCAGCTTCACTTGCGGGGTAACCAGAGCACGGGCCTGGGCGCCGCACGCCGGGCGACGGCGGCCACCATCTTTGCGAGCAAGGGGTCGTGCAGGTGAAAGACGACGAGATTCCGAAGCCATCGGAGGCGACCGGGACCGCGGCGCTCAGGGCGGGGTGGTCGCACGGGCACCGCGACGTGTCCGGTGGATGGCTCCGGCCGACCGTGTTCGGCGCGGTCGACGGGCTCGTGACCAACGCCTCGCTGATCGCGGGTCTCGGTGGGGGTGGCGTGTCGGCGCACACCGTTGTGCTGAGCGGAGTGGCAGCCCTGGTGGCCGGTGCGTTCTCCATGGGCACGGGTGAGTACGTCTCCGTGACCAACCAGAATGAGCTGGTGCACGCCGAGGTGGCTCTCGAGCGCAAGATGCTCGCCCAGTTCCCGGCCGCAGAGCAGGAGGAGCTGGCCGGTTATTTCCGCGACTACGGCGCCGACCCGGAAACCGCCGCCCGGATGGCCAGGGCGGTGTCACAGGATCCCGGCACCGCGCTGCGCGTGCACACCCGCGAAGAACTGGGCGTCGACCCGAACGAGCTGCCGTCGCCGATCCTGGCGGGCCTGGCTTCGCTGCTGGCGTTCTCACTCGGCGCGCTGGTCCCGCTGCTGCCCTACCTGGCCGGGCTGCCCATGCTCAGCGCAACCCTGGGGATCACCGCGGTGGCCCTGGTCACCGGCGGGATGATAGTTGGCAAGCTGACCGGCAGGCACATACTGCGCTCGGGCCTGCGCCAGCTTGCCCTGGGCGCGCTGGCCATCGGGGTCACATTCGGGGTCGGCAGCCTGATCGGCGGTCTCGCCTGAGAGCCCTCGGCGGCGGAGCCGGGCCGGGGTGCCGCATCCGGGCGCGCCTCCGGCGCGGCGCCGAGCGGGTCATCCGCGCGCTCACCGGCCGTTTTCCGCGTCGGAATCCGTGGACTTGGGCGCGGGCAGCCTGATCGGCTGGAACGCGCTGATGACCTTGGCGACGGCGGTCACCAGGAACAGCTGCCCGATCAGCATCTCGGCCACCGCGAAGCTCTGTCCCGGGTTGCCGGCCGGGACGAGGTTCCCGTACCCGGTCGTGGTGAGCGTGGTGAAGGAGAAGAACAGATCCTGCGGAAACCTCCCGTCCCCGCTCGCCCCGAAGAACAAGTTCGGCTGGACAACGCCAAGGAACCGGTAGATGAAGGCGAACAGCATGCCGACGAGCAGGTAGATGTCGATCGCCCCGAGGACCGTCTGCAGGTCCACCTCACGGCGGAAGATGAGGCTACGGGTGATCGAGAACGGTGCGATCAGGTAGAGCACCGCGCTCATGAACGCGACGGCACCCTCGCCCGTGGTCTGCTTGCCGACGAACAGGTTGACGGCGGCCGCGAGCGCGGAGATCACGAGGAGCACGGTCGCGACCCGGCGCACCGAGCGGCGGGCCTGGGAGACGTGGAGCACCGCCCAGACCGTCGCGATCTGGACACAGATCACCAGCGAGGCGGCCCACGACGCGGTGACGGTGAC
>Ga0081540_1000464_pt1 | contig 40206 bp, 35 predicted proteins | sample TabmetS2T1R1_FD_71024 | JGI IMG/M metagenome (GOLD analysis project Ga0081540, IMG submission 71024) | Tabebuia heterophylla rhizosphere microbial communities from the University of Puerto Rico - S2T1R1 | ecosystem: Host-associated > Plants > Roots > Rhizosphere ...
CGGCCAGACCTTCGTCAACAACGCGTCGTTCGGCGCCTACGCCGAGGTCGTCGAGACCCCGGCCTACCGCGACGACAAGCTGAGCACGACGCTGAACACGCTTCCCGACCTGCTGCAAGGCCAACGGGGAGTACGGCTCTCCGCGCGGGCGGACGGCACCGAGATCAGGTCGCCGCAGGCGCTGCTGGTGGCCAACAATCCGTACGGAACCGGGGACATCGCCGGCCTGAGCCGCCGCGCGCGGCTGGATGCCGGCCTGCTCGGTGTGATCGGCGTCAAGGTGCGCAACGTCCAGCAGGCCGTCGATCTGCTCCGCGGCCGGAGGGCCGTCGGCGTGCGGGTGCTGAACACGAAGAAGATCGAAATCACCGCCGATGCACCCCAGATCCCGGTCGGCGTCGACGGCGAGGCGCTATCGATGTCGACCCCCGTGGTCTGCACCATCTCCCCGGGCGCGCTCCGCGTCTGGGTGCCACGAGACCGCCCGGGCGTCGCTCCGCCGAAGCCCCCTATCAGCTGGGCCCGGCTATGGCATCTGGCAGGCATCCACCGCAAGCGTGCTGAGGTGGCGGCGTGAGAGCCGGCTTTGAGCGCGTCACCGGGCTGGATGACGTGGTACGTCATGCCGCGGAACTGTCGGCGCGGACGCTGGTCGTCGACGTGGAGCCGCTGGTGGCTTACTGGGATGGCGGTCAGGAGGCCCTCGACGCGGGGATTGCCCGGGTCCTCAGCGAGGTCGCCGTGCTGCCGGCCGTGCAGGTGGTGTGCTTTGCCACCAACTCGGTGCGCCGCCCGTCGGTGGTGCCCAGCCCGGCGGCGGTACAGGTGGTCTACCTGGCATCGGCGAACAAGCCGGTGCAGACCGAGGCGTATCGGTATTTCCCCCGGCCGGGCGTGGTGATCGGAGATCAGGTCGCCACGGACGGGATCCTCGCGCGGCGGCTGGGCTATTCGTTCCTGCTGTTCGACCCGCAACTAACGGACGTTCCGGCCGGCCCGCGGCTCATGGGTGCCTGGGGGCGGCTGGTACGGCCGCTGTTGTTCACGCGGGCCGGCGCCTGAATGATAAATGCCTCATAATTCCCCTGGTCACCAGGGGCCGCGTTGCTCCCATTAACCGCTTTAATGATCATTTCCCGGCACGGTATAGTGCGTGGCGAAGCGGGGGAGCAGTCGCTCCGTGCGGCGGGGGCCGTGAAATGACGGAGGCGCGACAATGCCCTGGGTGGTCCGGGACGCGGTCGACGAGATCAACCGCGCGGTGGGCCGCCGCTGGCAGGGTCTGGACCGGCTGCTGCCGCCCCGGGCTGAACTCCCCGAGGGTTGCGCGGCGCCGTTCGTGGCCACCGGGGCCAACGGCCGCCCGGCCGGGCTGGCGGCCTGCTGTCACGAGCATGTCAAATCAGGAACGCTGAACCAGACCTGGGGTACGGCGGACCGGTTCTCGCTGGTCGCGCGGCTGCGCGAGGCCGACACGGCCGCCGCCCTCGACGACCTGATGGGGCAGTGGCGCGATCACCTGGCCGGCCTGCCCGGGACCGGCGCCGACGACACCGCGGCGATGATCACCTGGCCGGCCCGCGACGTCAGCGGGGTAACGACGCTGCTGCGGCACGGGCTGCAGCCCATCACCGTGATCGCGGTGCGCCCGGGCCGGCCCGGGGCCGCCGCGCCCCGGCCGGCCGGGGCCGCGGGCCCTCGCCCGGCCGGGGGCGAGACCCTGGTCATCCGCGCGGCCGGGCCCGCGGACCTCGACGTCGTGACCGAGTTCGAGTTGGGGGTGATCCGCTACGACACGCTGTTCGGCGCGGCCATCCTCCGCCCGGCCACCGAGGAACTGGTCCGCGCCGAGACCCAGGCGGCGCTGGCCGTCCGGCCGGCCAGGGCCTGGCTGGCCGAACGGGACGGCGAGCCGGCCGGCCTCGTCCACGTCCAGCCGCCCGAGGAGTCTCGCTGGATCACCGGCATGGCACGGGCAGGCGTGACGGTGTACCTGCAGACCATGTTCGTCCGGCCCGGCGACCGCGGCAGCGGGGTCGGAGAGGCCCTGGTGAGGCATGTGCACGCGGTGCTCGACGCCCGAGGCGTGGACACCACGCTGCTGCATTACGCGCAGCTGAACCCGCTGTCCGCGCCGTTCTGGAGCCGGATGGGCTACCGTCCGCTGTGGACCGGATGGGAGGTGCGGCCGGCCGCATCGCTGCGGTGAGGCGGAATGCTGAAGGTCTGCTCACGGTTTGCTCAACAGGACAGCCGACTAGCAGAAAACCGGGGGAGGTGGGTAGTGCTAGTCAGCCTGGTCGCGGCTATCGTGGCGGCGCTGCTCTACGGCATCGCCGCGGTGATGCAAGCGATCGCGGTGCGCGCAGCCAGCAACAAGCCGGCCAGGGACGCTGCCGGGGGCGTCGACCCGGGTCTGGTCGTCCGGCTGCTGGGTCAGTGGCGGTTCGTGGTCAGCATGGGCCTGGACGCGCTCGGCTTCGTGGCCCAGCTCGTCGCCCTGCACCGGCTGCCGCTGTTCGCCGTTCAGGCGTTCGTGGCGTCGAACCTCGCGGTGACCGCGGTGGTGGCCTCCCGGGTGATCAAGGTGACCCTGTCCTGGCGGGAGTGGGCGGCCGTGTTCGGCGTGGTGGCCGGCGTCGGCCTGCTCGGCTCCTCGGCGGGCGCGGAGGGCGCCGCGCAGGTGGGCGCGGTGTTCAAGCTGGCGCTCATCGTGGCCATCGCCGGCCTGGCCGTGCTCGGCCTGGCCGCGGCCAAGCTCAACGAGCCCTACCGGACCACCGCGCTCGGCCTCACCGCCGGGTTCGGTTACGGCGTGCTCAGCATCGCGGCCCGCGTGCTGACCGGGTTCTCGCCGCTCGAGCTGGCTCGTGATCCCGCCGCCTACGCCGTCGCCGCGGCCGGCATCATCTCGTTCATGTTCTACGCGACCGCGCTGGAGAGCGGCAGCGTGACCGTTGCCACCGCGGCCGTGGTGCTGGCCGAGACGATCCCGCCGGCTGTCATCGGCGTGATCTTCCTCGGCGACCAGACACGCCCGGGCCTGTCCGTCGTCGCCTGGGGCGGCTTCTTCATCGCCGTCGCTTCGGCCGTCATGCTGGCCAGATTCGGCGAGGCACACCAGACAGAAGACGTCGCGATGGCCGACGCGGTCGCCCGCCGGCAGGCAAATGCCGGGCCGGCCGCCGCCGGCCTGTTATCCTGGTGGCCCGTGGACCTGCAGTTTTTTAATGCCCTATTGGGCACCGCCGTACCGGACACCACGGGAGCCTCATAGTGGCCGCATCATCACTTCATCCACGGCCGGCGCAAACCAGACATCTCTTCGTCACTGGGGGCGTTGCCTCCAGCCTCGGCAAGGGACTGACCGCATCCAGCCTCGGCCGCCTGCTGAAACTTCGCGGCCTGCGGGTCGTGATGCAGAAGCTCGACCCCTACCTCAACGTCGACCCGGGCACCATGAACCCCTTCCAGCACGGCGAGGTGTTCGTGACCGACGACGGCACCGAGACCGACCTGGATGTCGGGCACTACGAGCGTTTCCTCGACACCAACCTGTCGGGTGAGGCGAACGTCACCACCGGCCAGATCTACTCGACGGTGATCGCGAACGAGCGCCGCGGCGCCTACCTGGGCGACACCGTGCAAGTCATCCCCCACATCACCAACGAGATCAAGGCCCGCATCCTGCAGATGGGCGGCGACGACGTCGACGTGGTGATCACCGAGGTGGGCGGGACCGTCGGGGACATCGAGTCCCAGCCGTTCCTGGAGGCGATCCGGCAGATCAGGCACGAGATCGGCCGCGATCTGTGCTTCTTCCTGCACGTCAGCCTGCTGCCCTACATCGGCCCCTCGGGCGAGCTGAAGACCAAGCCGACCCAGCACTCGGTGGCCGCGCTGCGCAGCATCGGTATCCAGCCGGACGCGATCGTGGCCCGCTCGGACCGCCAGATCAACGCGAACCTCAAGCGCAAGATAAGCCTGATGTGCGACGTGGACGAGGAGGCCGTGGTCTCCGCGCCGGACGCGCCGTCGATCTACGACATCCCCAAGGTGCTGCACGCCGAGGGCCTGGACGCCTACGTGGTCCGCAGGCTCGGCCTGCCCTTCCGCGACGTGGACTGGAACGAGTGGGACGACCTGCTGCGCCGGGTGCACCGGCCGGCCCACAGCATCACCATCGCCCTGGTCGGCAAGTACGTCGACCTGCCCGACGCGTACTTGTCGCCGGCCGAGGCGCTGAAGGCCGGCGGCTTCGCCAACGACGCGCAGGTGAACATCCGCTGGGTGATCAGCGACGCCTGCGAGGATCCCGACGGCGCCGCCGCCGAACTCGAAGGCGTCGACGGGGTGCTGATCCCGGGCGGGTTCGGCGTCCGCGGCATCGAGGGCAAGATCGGCGCGATCAGGTACGCGCGCGAGCACGGCATCCCGATCCTCGGACTGTGCCTGGGCCTGCAGTGCATGGTCATCGAGGTGGCCCGCGACCTGGCCGGGCTGGCCGAGGCGGACAGCGCGGAGTTCAACCCGGACACCCCGGACCCGGTGATCGCGACCATGGCCGATCAGGAAGACGTGGTGGCGGGGGAGCGGGACATGGGCGGCACCATGCGGCTGGGGCTGTACCCGGCCGCGCTGCAGCCCGGCACCCGGGTCGAGGAGATGTACGGGAGCACGCTGGTGGAGGAGCGGCACCGGCACAGGTACGAGGTCAACAACGCGTACCGGAGCGCGCTCGAGCAGGCGGGCCTGGTCTTCTCCGGGCTCTCGCCGGACCGGCATCTGGTGGAGTTCGCCGAGCTCGCCGGGCACCCGTTCTTCGTCGGCACCCAGGCGCACCCCGAGTTCCTGTCCCGCCCCACCCGGCCGCACCCGCTGTTCAGCGGGCTGATCTCGGCCGCCCTGGCCCGGGCCAAGGCGGCCACCACGGGCGCGCGCGCCGCCGCCAGCGCATGAACATCGCCGACGAGCCAGCGCACTGGCCCGTCGTATCAACGGCCGGGCTGGTCCGCGGCCGGCTGGTCACCGTGCGGACCGACAAGGTGCGGATGCCCGACGGTGAACTGGCCGAACGGGACGTGGTGATTCACCCTGGCGCCGTGGCCGTGCTCGCCCTCGACGACGTACAGCAGGTGCTCCTGATCCGGCAGTACCGCCATCCGGTGGGGCGGCTGCTGTGGGAGATCCCGGCCGGCCTGCGTGACGTGGCCGGGGAGTCGCCGTGGGCGGCGGCGCGGCGGGAACTGCTCGAGGAGGCCGGCTACCGCGCGCGTGACTGGCGGGTACTCGCCGACTACTACACCTCGCCCGGCTTCAGCACCGAGCGCCTGCGTGTCTTCCTCGCCCGTGACCTGGAGTTCGTCCCGGAGAACGAACGCGACTTCGTGCCGGAGGACGAGGAGACCCAGCTGGTGCCGGCCTGGCTGCCGCTGGACGAGGCGGTGCGCAAGGTCTTCGCCGGTGAGCTGCACAACGGGGTCGCGGCCCTGGCCATATTGGCGGGGTATGCTGCGCGAGCAGAGGGGTATGAGCGGCTCCGCCCCGCTGATGCCCCGGAAGAGCAATGAGGCTCCACAGTCTGGAAGGACCGCCATGAAGGTTGGAATTCCCCGGGAAATCAAGAACCACGAGTACCGGGTGGCCATCACCCCGGCCGGCGTGCACGAACTCGTCCGAGGCGGCCATCAGGTGCTCATCGAGGCCGGGGCCGGGAACGGGTCGTCCATTCCGGACGAGGACTTCGTCACGGCCGGCGCGAAGATCCTGCCTGCGGCGGATGACGTGTGGGGCGAAGGGGACATGATCCTCAAGGTGAAGGAACCGATCGCGGAGGAGTACCACCGCATGCGGTCCGGCCAGGTCCTGTTCACCTACCTGCATCTGGCCGCGTCCAAGGCCTGCACCGACGCGCTGCTCAGCTCGGGCGTCACCTCGATCGCCTACGAGACCGTTCAGCTGCCCGACGGGTCACTGCCGCTGCTCGCCCCCATGTCCGAGGTCGCGGGCCGGATGGCGCCGCAGGTCGGCGCGCACCATCTGCAGCGCGACGGCGGCGGGCGCGGGGTACTGATGGGCGGGGTGTCCGGTGTCTACGCGGCCAAGGTGGTCGTGCTCGGCGCGGGCGTGTCCGGTATGAACGCGGCCGCGATCGCGCTCGGCATGCAGGCCGAGGTACTGCTGGTCGACAGGAACATCGCCAGGCTCCGCCAGGCCGACGCGATCTACCAGGGCCACCTCCAGACCGTGGCGTCCAACGCCTACGAGATCGAGCGCGCGGTCATCGACGCCGACCTGGTCATCGGCGCCGTTCTCGTGCCGGGCGCGAAGGCCCCCAAGCTGATCAGCAACGAGCTTGTCGCGCGGATGAAGAGCGGAGCGGTGCTGGTCGACATATCGATCGACCAGGGCGGCTGCTTCGAGGACTCCCGGCCCACCACCCACGCCGACCCCACCTACCCGGTGCACGACACGCTGTTCTACTGCGTCGCGAACATGCCCGGTGCCGTCCCGCACACCTCCACCTACGCGCTCACCAACGTCACGCTGCCCTACGCGGTCGAGATGGCCAACCGCGGCTGGCGCGACGCGCTCCGCGCGGACAAACCGCTGGCCCTGGGCCTGAACACCCACGCCGGCCAGCTGACCTGCGAGCCGGTCGCCGAGGCGCACGGGCTGCCCTACACCCCGATCAGCGAGGTCCTCAGCTGAGCCAGCCGCTGAGCCAGCCGCTCGCTGACGCGCTTCGCGGCTATCTGCAGTACCTGGTCGTGGAGCGCGGGCTGGCGGCCAGCACGGTGGAGTCCTACCGGCGCGACCTGCGCCGGTACGCCTCGGTCCTGGCCGACCAGGGCAAGACCAGGCTCGGCGAGATCACCCCGGCGGATGTGGCCGACTACCTCGCCTCGCTGCGTGAGGGGGACGCCGGGCACGCGGCGCTGGCGGTCAGTTCAGCCGCCCGGGCCGTCATTGCCGTCCGCGGCCTGCACGCGTTCGCGGTGGCCCAGGGCCTGGCCGGTACCGACCCGGCCCGCGAGGTCCCGCCGCCGTCGCCACCCAGGCGGCTGCCCAAGGCGATCACGGTCGAGGACGTGGAGCGCCTGCTCGACGCGGCCGGCCCCGGCCCCGATGACCTGTCCGCGGAGCCCCGGCTGCTCCGGGACCGTGCCCTGCTCGAGTTCCTCTACGGCACCGGGGCACGCATCTCCGAGGCCACCGGCCTCGACATCGACGAACTGCAACTGGACGATGATCCGGTGGTGCGCCTGATCGGCAAGGGCGGCAAGCACCGGGTGGTCCCGGTGGGCCGCTACTCCGCGCGGGCCCTCGAGGCGTACCTGGTCCGGGCCAGGCCCGGCCTCGCCCATGCAGCGGCCTCCCGCCGCGCCCCGGGCCGGGGAGCCAGCCCCGCCGTGTTCCTCAACGCCCGCGGCGGCCGCCTCACCCGGCAGGGTGCCTGGGGCGTGCTGCACGCCGCGGCCGCCCGCGCGGGACTGCCCGAGGTCTCACCGCATACGCTGCGCCACTCGTTCGCCACCCACATGCTCGATGGCGGCGCCGACATCCGGGTCGTCCAGGAACTGCTCGGTCACGCGTCCGTCACCACGACCCAGGTGTACACCCTGATCACCGTGGACAGGCTCCGCGAGGTCTACGCCACCTCCCATCCCCGCGCCCTCGCCTGACCCATCGAGGCCGCCGCCGACGCCATGGACGCTCAGCGGAAGTGACGGGTGAGCTCGTTGGCGTAGACGCGGCCCAGGGTGTCCTGGTGGTCTGCGATCCACTGGCTCAAGGCGGTCTCGCCAGTCGCGGGGCCGTCGGTGTCGGCTAGGCCGTCGGCCATGGCCTGGTACTCCTCGGCGGTGAGCAGGGTGTCACGCAGCGCGAGGCCGAGCACCCGGGCCGCGGCCGGGATGAGCGTCCCAGGTACCCGGATCACCTGACTGCGACTGCCGACGGCGGCCCTGATCGTCTGCACGAGGGCGAGGAAGGTGGGCCGTTCGGGACCCACCGCATCGATGACCTCGGTCACCGCGGAATCGCCCGCCCGCACCGCCAGCCTGGCCAGGTCGTTCACGTGAATCGGGCGGATGCGGTATTCGCCGGTGCCGCCGACGGCGAACACGGGCAGGCGGCGCAGCAGCCAGGCGATGTTGTTGAGCAGGACGCCGTCGCCGCCGAACAGGATGGCCGGCCGCAGCACGGCGTGCGAGACCCCCAGATCACGCAGCGCCTGCTCCACCGCTGCCTTGCCGCGGAAGTAGGGATAGGGCGAGTCGGCGCTCGGGTTGGTGATCGACACGTGCACGATCCGCCGCACGCCGGCCGCGACGGCGGCCTGGAACAGCACGCGCGACCGGGTCACCGCCACCGGGTGGTCGGCATCGCCGCGGGCGAACCGCACCCAGTAGGTGTTGTACAGCGTCCCCGCGCCGCGCATCGACTCGGTTAGCGCCGCGGGATCGGCGAAGTCCAGCGGCCTGACCTCGATGCCGCCCGCCGCGGCGGTCTGCAGGCCTCGGCCCGGATGGCCGGTCAGCGTGCGCACCCGCCGGCCCGCCTCCTGTAGTTCGTGCGCGATGGCCGCCCCGGAGTAACTGAACGCCCCGGTCACGACGTCGAAGCCGGTCATCGCACCGAGCCGAGCGCGGTCACCAGCTCGGTCAAGGTCCGCCCCAGCGGAGCGTCCAGGGTGGCGGCAGCGTACCCGTCGCCGCGGGTCTCGCCCTGGTTGACGATCACCACCGGGCGCTGCAGCCCGGCCGCGTGCCTGACGTACCGGAACCCGGACATCACGGTGAGTGAGGACCCCAGGACAACCAGGGTCCTGGATCGCTCGACCATCGCGTAGCAGGCTTCGGCCCGCGGCCTGGGCACGTTCTCGCCGAAGAAGACCACATCGGGCTTGAGCACCCCGTCGCAGGCGGAACAATCGACGACCTGGAACGACTCGGTGGCCTCGTCGTCGAGGACTGCGTCCCCGTCCGGGTTGACGGTGGCCAGCCGCGCGTCCCAGCCGCGATTGGCCGCCTCGAGCCGCCGCTCCAGCTCGGTGCGCGCCGTGCGCTGCCCGCATGACAGGCAGATGACCCGGTGCAGGCTACCGTGCAGCTCGGTCACGCCGAAGGCGCCCGCCGCCTGGTGCAGGCCGTCCACGTTCTGGGTGATGATCCCGGTCAGCAGCCCGCGGCGGCTCAGCTCGGCCACGGCACGGTGACCGTCGTTCGGTGCCGCCCGCGCGATGTGCCGCCAGCCGAGGTAGCTGCGCGCCCAGTACCTGCGCCGCGCCGCGGCGCTGCCGGTGAAGACCTGGTAGGTCATCGGCTGCGCGCGGCGGGCCAGGCCGGTCGGGCCCCGGTAGTCCGGGATACCGGACTCGGTGGACAGCCCGGCGCCGCTCAGGACAAGCACCCGGCCTCGCATGACCAGGTCGACCAGGGTGCCGAACGAGCCGGTGGCTCGTGCCTGCGTCAGCTGGGTCACGCAATCACTCTAATCAGAGCGCCGCCGCTCTGATGGCCTGGGACACGGCCGCCGCGCCCTCACGGTCGAACAGGATCGTGTAGTGATTCGTCTCCGGGACGACCTGCGGCCGCAAGGCCGGGACGCGTTCCCGCCACGCCTGCACGACGTCATGCCGGATCAGCGGCGGTGGCGCTCCGAACATCCCGGTCGGCGCGGTCAGCAGCGGCGTCGGCCTCGTCAGCCGCTCCAGCGCGTCGGCGAACGGCTTCTCTGCCAGCGCGTCGCGGCCGTCGGCGCGGACCGCGTCCTCTACCGCCCGCGGCCGCAACTGGCCCGGCTCGCCGATCAGGTCGTAGCGGGCGTACGCCTCGACGTCGGGGTTCCAGTGCGCGGCGAGCGCCGGGTGCGCCCTCCAGAAGTCCAGGTACGCGTCGGTGCTGGGGAAGCTCTGCCCCAGCCGCGCGATCGCCGGGCCCAGGGTGGCGTCGAGCACCGCGTCCAGGTCGGTGCCGTCCGGCACCGGCAGCGGCAGCCCTCCGTCGACCAGCACCAGCCGGCGCACCAGTTCCGGGTGCGCGTCCCGTGCCAGCAGCGCGACGTAGGCGCCCATCGAATGCCCGGCGAGCACCGGTCGGCCGCCGAAATGACGCAGCACCGCCACCACGTCCCTGGCGTGCGTGTCCAGGCCGAACGGGCCGGGCAGGTCGCGGCTGTGACCGCGACCGCGCAGGTCAGGCGCTGCCAGCGTCCAGTCGGGTGGCATATGGCGCGCGACCGCCTGCCACGACATACCCGAAGCCGTAATTCCGTGTACGGCGACCGCCACGCGCTTGCCTGTCCCCCACAGGAGCACACGCATGTCCCCGCCGTCCACTGCCACATTTAGCAGCCGGAGTTGCATGTTTCACCCTCCAACGGTCCCGGCGCTTATGGCCGGGCCGCCCATGTATTGAGCCTATTATCCGCCCTCAAGTTGATCGTGTGATGTCAAGTTCTAGATACGGTTTACTGGCAAAAGCATGCCATGCTGGACTGGGCAAGGAATGCCAGGTAAAACCAGCCATGGAGGTGGGCGGGGCATGTCTGTCGCACTTAGTTACTCGTCAGGAGAATCTGCGACGCCGTTGCTGGGCGACACGATAGGCGGCAACTTCGACGCCACGGTACGGGCGTTCGGCGATCGCGAGGCGCTGGTGGACCGGACGTCAGCGGACGGTACGGCCCGGCGGTGGACCTATGCCGAACTCGCCGCCGACGTAGACGCGCTCGCCCTCGGATTGCTGGAGATGGGCATCGTCAAGGGGGACCGGGTCGGCATCTGGGCGCCGAACTGCGCCGAGTGGACGCTTACCCAGTACGCGACCGCGAAGATCGGCGCGATCCTGGTGAACATCAACCCGGCGTACCGCACCCGTGAGCTCGAATTCGTGCTCAACCAGTCGGGCAGCACGCTGCTCGTGGCGGCCGAGCGGCTCAAGACCTCCGATTACGCCGCGATGATCGCCGAGGTGCGCCCGCGCTGCCCGGAACTGAATGCCGTCGTGCTGCTCGGCAGCCCGGAATGGCGGGCGCTGCTAGACCGCGGACGCCAGCTGGACCGCGGTACGCTCGACGCCATCGAGCTGGACACCGACGACCCGATCAACGTCCAGTACACCTCGGGCACCACCGGGTTCCCGAAGGGCGCGACGCTGTCGCACCACAACATCCTCAACAACGCGTTCTTCGTCGGCGAGCTGTGCAACTACACCGAGGCGGACCGGATCTGCATCCCGGTGCCGTTCTACCACTGCTTCGGCATGGTCATGGGCAACCTGTCGGCGACCAGCCACGGCGCGTGCATGGTCATCCCCGCGCCGGCCTTCGACCCGGTCGCGACCCTGCAGGCCGTGCAGGCTGAACGCTGCACCTCGCTGTACGGCGTGCCCACCATGTTCATCGCCGAGCTGTCCGTCCCCGGCTTCGCCGACTACGACCTGTCCAGCCTGCGCACCGGCATCATGGCGGGCTCGCCGTGCCCGGTCGAGGTGATGAAGCAGGTCATCGAGCGGATGGGCATGGCCGAGGTCGGGATCTGCTACGGCATGACGGAAACCTCGCCGGTGTCCACCCAGACCCGTGCCGACGATTCGCTCGACCGCCGGGTATCCACCGTGGGCCGGGTCGGGCCGCACCTCGAGGTCAAGGTCATCGACCCGGAGAACGGCCGGACCGTGCCGCGCGGTATCCCCGGCGAGCTGTGCACCCGCGGCTACTCGGTGATGATCGGCTACTGGAACCAGCCGGACAAGACCGCCGAGGCCGTCGACGCGGCGCACTGGATGCACACCGGGGACCTCGCGGTCATGGACTCCGACGGCTACCTGGCCATCACCGGGCGGATCAAGGACATGGTGATCCGGGGCGGGGAGAACATCTACCCACGGGAGATCGAGGAGTTCCTCTACACCCACCCCGACATCCTGGACGCCCAGGTCATCGGGGTGCCCGACGCCAAGTACGGCGAGGAGCTCATGGCCTGGGTGCGGCTGCGCGCGGGGGTGCCCGAGCTGACCGCCGAGGCGCTGCGTGCGTTCTGCTCGGGGCAGCTGGCGCACTACAAGATCCCGCGGTACGTGCACATCACCGACGAGTTCCCGATGACGGTGACCGGCAAGGTGCGCAAGGTCGAGATGCGCGAGCGCTCGGTGGAGATCCTCGGCCTCGACGCCACCTAGCGGCGCCCCGGTAGGCTCCGTCGGTATGAAGGTCATGATCGCCGGAGGGGCCGGCTTCATCGGCAGCACGATCGCCTACGCCTGCTCGGACGCGGGGATCAGCCCGGTGATCCTCGACAGCCTGGTCACCGGCCGCCGTGAGTTCGCCACGGATCACGCCTTCTACCAGGGCGATATCGCCGATGGCGGACTGATCGACCGGATATTCGCCGAGCACCCCGATATCGCCGCGGTGATCCACTGCGCGGCCCTGATCGTGGTCCCGGACTCGGTCGCCGACCCGGTCCGGTACTACCGGGCCAACGTGGCCGGCAGCCTGGACTTCACCGCGCACCTGCTGCGTAACGGCTGCCCGCGGCTGATCTTCAGTTCCTCGGCCTCCATCTACCGGGCCAGCCAGGACCTGAGCGTCGACGAGGACTCGGCCATCGACCCGCAGAGCCCGTACGCGCGGACCAAGGCGATGTGCGAGGCGATGCTCGCCGACATCGCCGCCGCCGAGCCTGTCCGCGTGGTGTCGCTGCGGTACTTCAACCCGATCGGCGCCGATCCCAAGATGCGCACCGGGCTGCAGTTGCGGCGGCCGACGCACGCCCTGGGCAAGATGATCCAGGCGCACGACGAAGGCGTCCCGTTCCAGATCACCGGCACCGACTGGCCGACTAGGGACGGTTCGGGCATCAGGGACTATGTCCACGTCTGGGACCTGGCCGCGGCGCACGTCGCCGCGCTGACCCGGTTCGACGCCCTGCCCGGGCCGGTGATCGCGATCAACCTCGGCAGCGGCACCGGCACCACGGTCCGGGAACTCCTCGCCGCGTTCAACGAGGTCGCCGGCCATCCGGTCGAGGCGCGCGAGGCCGCCCGGCGCCCCGGCGACGTCGCGGGCGCTTACACCCGCGTCGGACGGGCGGAGCGCCTGCTGGGCTGGCGGGCCCGGTACGACCTCACCGAGGGCATCGGCCACTCGCTCCAGTGGGCCGCCGTACGCGACGGGATACTGTCCGGCCCCGTCGCCTGACAGCATCGTCACCCGCTGCCTGGCCTGCTGTCCGCCCGTCCTATAAACATGGGGCGGAAAGCGCACTGTGGTCATCGATGGTGATGATCGCGAAGTTCCTGGCGATAGAGATTGGTAAATGATTACATTGGCGGAAATCAGGTAACAGCGTATGATCGAACAGCTTGACAGACAGTCCCGTCTACCCGCCACGGGGCTGTGGGGGAGCGGAAATGGGGCAGGAGCTTCAGCGACGTGCGCCGGGCACGGTGGCCCGTGCCGATCCGTCATGGCCGACGGTAGCGAGCACCACCATCCGCCTCTGGTTCGACCGTCACTACGGGCCGCGGGCCGGGCGCCGGAGCCTTGTCCTGGTGCTGAGCGCACTGGTGGCCATGGCGCTCGGGGCGGGCGTGACCCTGGCTTTCACCCAGCGGGATACCGCCAGGCCTCACGTCGGCACCCATGCCCCGAACGCGATACAGGTGGCGCAGGCCGACCGGCAGAAGGCCGCGGTGTGGATCGCCAGGGAAGTGGCCTCCAACATCGTCGTGGGCTGTGACCTGCAGATGTGTAACCAATTGCAGAAGAGCGGGTTCCCCGGCGCCCGGCTGATGCAGCTCCAGCCGACCTCTCCCGATCCGCTCGGCTCGCAGCTGGTCGTCGCCACGCCGGTGATCAGGAACCAGTTCGGCACCCGCCTGGCCAGCGTCTACGCTCCGCTGGTGATCGCCAGCTTCGGCTCGGGCGCGGAGCGCGTCGACGTCCGCTTCGTCGCGCCTGACGGCACTAAGGCCTTCGAGGCCGAGCTCGCCACGGACCGGAAGGCCCGCATCGCAGCGGGCGGGCAACTGCTCGCCAACAATCATGTCCAGGCCTCGGCGGAGGCCAGGAGCGCCTTGCGGGCTGGCCGGGTCGATCCGCGTCTTCTTGTAACGCTTGGGACACTTGCCGGCCTAATGCCGATTCAGCTGGTAGCGTTCGATGACCCTTCGCCTGGTGCGAGCCCGGACGTACCGCTGCGCGGCGCCAAAATCGGAGCTGCCACAGCGGCGGGCCTGCCAGCGATGGTCACGTTCCTGAAGGCGCAGCAAGACCAGTACGCACCTGCGGTGGCGGACATAACCCAGATCGCTGACGGGCAACATGTGGTCACCGTGCGGTACGACGCTCCGGGTCCTATGAGCCTGGATGGCTCGTAGTAATTCAACAGCTTGGGGAGGGATCAACGTGAGGTTTTCGCGAATAACGAGAAAAATCGTCATGCTCCTGGCGGCGTCGGCCTTGCTGCTCGGAATGCCAGTCGCGGCCGCGTCGGCGGCGTCGGCGGCGTCCGCTGGCACCGGCTGGATCAGGCTGGCACACCTGTCGCCGAACACCCCGCCGGTCGACGTTTACCTGTATTCGTTCGGTAATTCCAACGCGAAGATCGTGCTGCACCATGTTGCCTACGGACAGGTTTCGCCCTACGAGGCCGTCACCGCCGGCGACTACAGCGTGGCCATGCGGGCGGCCGGCGCCTCCGCGTCGAGCCAGCCGGTGCTGTCCACGAGCGTGACGGTCAAGGCCGGTCATGCATACACCGTGGCGGGCATGGGACCCAAGTCGGGCCTGCGGCTGCAGGTACTGAAAGACGATCTGACCACGCCGTCGGGTAAGTCCTCGGTCCGCGTGATCCAGGCCTCGCTGAAGGAGCAGACGGTCAAGTTCACCTGCGGGGGTCAGGCCATCGTGCCCAAGGCGACCTTTGCCTCGGTGAGCTCCTACCAGGCCATCCCGGCCAACACGTGGACCATGAAGGCCATCGGCTCCGGTTCGACCGCGACGGCGCGCTTCAACATGGCCGCCGGAACCGTGCACACGATGGTGGTCCTCGACGCGGCCAGCGGCCTCGAGATCGTCAACCTGGAAGACGCCGCGGGCGCCGGCCAGCCGCCGGCGGGCGGGGTCACCACCGGGTTCGGCGGTACCGCGGGGCACGGTCCGGGATCGCCGGCGCCATGGCTGGCGGTCATCGGGGCCGGCGCGCTGGTCGCCGTCGGTGGCGGTCTCAGGCTGCGCCGTCACGGGCTGCGGCGTCAGATGAACACCGGGGTCTAGGAATGCCGCTTCGCAGGCCGGCCGTGATCGCTTTCGCGGCCGGCCTGGTCGTAGTCGTGGGCGGAACCGCGGGGCTGCTGCTGACCCGGCACCCGACGCCGGCCCTGCGACCGGTCGCGGCCGGGGCGGCGGCGCTGCCCGTGCCCACCGCGCCGATCGTGGCCCCGCCGCAGTCGGCGGCGGCCAAGGTCGCCAGCCCGGTCTCACTGACCATCCCGCTGATCGGCGTGAAGACCAACCTGATCACGCTGGGCCTGGCGGCCGGCGGGGCGATGCAGGTGCCGTCCTCCACAACGGTCGCGGGCTGGTTCACCGGAAGCCCGCGGCCGGGGGCCGTCGGCTCGTCCATCATCGTGGGACACGTCGATGGCCGCGTCGACTCGACCGAGGCCCGCGGGGTGTTCTTCCGGCTGAACACGCTGAAGGCCGGCGACGACGTCTTCGTCAAGCGGGCCGACGGGACCACGGCGGAGTTCCGCGTCACCGAGATCCAGACCTACCTGAAGGATCACTTCCCGACCCAGACGGTGTACGGACCCACGCCCGACGCGGAGCTGCGCCTCATTACCTGCGGCGGCGCCTTCGACTCCGCCACCGGCCACTACCTGAGCAACATCGTCGTGTACGCCACCCAGGTCCGCTGACCGCCGGGCCCGGGATCATGACGCCGGAGGAGCGGTACGAGGACCTAGTGGACGAGTTCGCCGGCGTGGACGGGGTGACGCCGCCGATGGGCGGCAGCGGGTTCGGCCGCGGCGCGCTGCGCTACCGCCGGAAGATCTTCGCGATGTTCGTGCGGGGCCAGCTGGTGGTCAAGCTGCCCGCGCGGCGGGTGGATGAGCTCGTCGGGGGCGGTCATGGCGACCGCTTCGACGCCAACAAGGGCACGCCGATGAGGGAGTGGTTCAGCCTGGATCCCGGCTCCGCGCTGGCCTGGCCGCCGCTGGCCCGCGAGGCCCTGGACTTCGCGATGGCCGGGAGCTCCGGCCAGACCGGGTGATGCCCGCCCGGTCCCGGGGATAGCCTGGTCCCGGAGGCGCCATGGACGTCGAGGTCACCGATAACCCGGACAAGGCCAGGTTCGAGATCGTCGCGGACGGCGAGCTGGCCGGGTTCACCCAGTACCACCTGCGCGACGGCGTGATCGCGTTCACCCACACCCAGACCGACGACCGGTTCCGCGGCCACGGCCTGGGCAGCCGCCTCGTGCGGGCGAGCCTGGACGACGCCCGTGCGCGGCACCTGGTGGTGCTGCCTTACTGCCCGTTCGTACGGAGCTGGATCACCGAGCACAACGAGTACGCCGACCTGGTCCCGGCCGGCCGCCGCGAGCAGTTCGGCCTATGAGACGCACCGGTCACCGCCGCGCCGATGAGTTTCCGCGACGGCCCGCGTTACATCCGTATGGACTACCAACTCGAACTGGTGCTCATCCCCGTTACCGACGTGGACCGGGCGAAGAAGTTCTACCTCGACAACATGGGCTTCGTGCTGATCGTCGACACCGCGATCGGCGACGGGCAGCGGGTCGTGCAGGTCGTCCCGCCGGGCTCGGAGTGCGCGATCGGGTTCGGCACCGGGATCACCGCGGCCGCGCCCGGCTCGGCACAGGGCCTGCACCTGGTCGTGTCCGACATCGTCGCGGCGCGCGACGAACTGGCCGGGCGCGGCGTGGCGATCGGCCCGGTGCGGCACATGGCGTCCGGGCAGTGGGTGGACGGACCGCACCCGGAGCGGGAGAACTACCAGTCGTTCGCCGACTTCGCCGACCCGGACGGCAACATCTGGCTGCTCCAAGAGGTCGACCGAAGCAAGGGCTGACGATGGATCATCCCGCGTTCGCCGCCCTGGCCGAACGGCACCGGCGTGAGCTGCACGTGCACTGCTACCGGATGCTGGCCTCGTTCGACGAGGCTGAGGACGCGGTGCAGGAGACGTTCCTGAAAGCCTGGCGCGGCCGGTCCGGCTTCGACGGCGGGTCGCAGTTCCGCGCCTGGCTCTACCGGATCGCCACCAACGTCTGCCTGGACATGCTCCGGCGCAGTTCCCGGCGGACCTCGGTGAACTCGCATCCCGAGGTGCCGTGGCTGCAGCCCTACCCCGACCTGCTGCTCGACGCGGCCGCGCCGAGCGACGAGCAGCCCGAGGCGGTGGCCATCTCGCGGGAGACCATCTCGCTGGCGTTCCTGGCCGCGCTCCAGGTCCTGCCGCCACGGCAGCGCGCGGCGCTGATCGCCCGCGACGTCCTCGGCTGGCCGGCCAGCGAGACCGCCTCGGCGCTCGGCACCAGCGTCGCCGCGGCCAACAGCGCCCTGCAGCGGGCCCGGGCCACCATGCAGTCGCACCTGCCGGACTCCCGCTCCGAATGGTCCGCGCGGGAGCCGAGCGCCGAGGAGCGCAAGCTGGTCGAGCAGTTCATCGCGGCGCACGAGCGGCTCGACGCCGAGGCGGCCATCGCCATCGCCGCGCGGGACATCAGGGTGACCATGCCGCCGCAGCCGTACTGCTATCTGGGAACCGAGTCGATCGGGCCGCTCATGGCCGACGCGGCCGCGATGGGCCATTGGCGGCTCGTCCCGGCGGGGGCCAACCGGATGCCGGCCGCGGCCAGCTACCTGCGCCGCCCCGGCGACGGCGTGTTCCGCGCGTTCAAGCTCGACGTGATGCGCGTCGAGGGCGCGGTGATCGCCGAGATCACCACGTTCCCCCCCGACCACTTCGCCGCGTTCGGGCTGCCGCCCACGCTGTAACCTTGCCGCGTGCTCGAATGTGTCACGGTGACGCGGTACGTGACCCCGCTGCGCGAGGGCGGATCGCTGCCTGCCATCGTCGAGGCGGACAACCTCGGCACCTACGTGATGAAGTTCCGCGGCGCCGGCCAGGGTCCGCTCGCTCTCGTTGCCGAGATCATCGCGGGCGAGCTCGCCCGCCGCCTGGGCCTGCGCGTACCCGAGCTGGTGCTAGCCGGGCTCGACCCCAGGATCGCCGTCAGCGAGCCCGACCCGGAGATCCAGGACCTGCTGCGGGCCAGCGAGGGCATGAACCTCGGCGTGGACTTCCTGCCCGGCTCGTTCGGCTTCGAGCCGCTGGGCTGGACGGCCGAGCCGGAGTTCGCCAGCCAGGTGCTCTGGTTCGACGCGCTCGTGCAGAACGTCGACCGCACCTGGCGCAACCCGAACCTCCTGGTCTGGCACCGCAACATCTGGCTCATCGATCACGGCGCGGCGCTGTACTTCCACCACAACTGGTCCACGGCCGACCCCAAGCGCCCCTTCGCCGCGGCCGAGCACGTCCTGCGCGACCGTGCCACCGCCCTCGGCGCGGCCCACGCCGCGCTGGCCCCGCGGATCACCGAGGACCTGCTGGCGGAGGTGACCGCGCTGGTCCCGCCGGAATGGTTCGGCGACCGCGGCGCGGACGCCTACGCCGAGCACCTCCTGCAGCGTGCCCCGATCGTGCCGGAGGTGATCCGCCCGTGACCGCTCCCGACGTCTTTGAGTACGCACTGGTCCGGGTGGTGCCGCGGGTCGAGCGGGGCGAGGCCATCAACGTGGGCGTGATCGTCTACTCGCAGGCCTTCCGGTACCTGTGTGCCCGGATCGAGCTGGACGAGCCCCGCCTGCTCGCCGTCGACCCGGCGGCCGACCTCGACGCGGTGCGGGCGGGCCTGTCCGCGTTCGAGAAGGCCTGTACCGAGGGCCCGCTGGCCGGCCGCCCGCTCGGCGAGCGCTTCCGCTGGCTCACCGCGCCCAGGTCCACCATCGTCCAGCCCGGCCCGGTGCACAGCGGCCTCACCGCCGACCCGGCCGCCGAACTCACCCACCTCTTCGACACCCTGGTCCGCGTCTCCCCCTGACCCGGATCGTGATGCTGATGGTGCCGGCGTGGCCTGAGTCCGGTTCCGTGGAACGTGCCGCCCGGGCAGGGTCTAGTCTCGACTGCTGTGACCGAGAATCTTGATCCTGTCGCGTACAACCGGGCTGCCTGGGACCGCGAAGTGGACCGGGGCAACGAGTGGACCCGGCCGGTTGGGCCCGACGTGACCGCCCGCGCGCGGACCGGTGACTGGTCGGTGGTCCTCATCGGGTACGAGCCCGTGCCCCGCCACTGGTTCCCCGCCAGCATCAAAGGGACCGCGGTGCTCTGCCTCGCCTCCGGCGGCGGTCAGCAGGGACCGGTGCTCGCCGCCGCGGGCGCGGACGTCACCGTGTTCGACAACTCGCCCCGGCAACTCGCCCGCGACGAGCAGGTGGCTGCCCGGGACGGCCTGGCCATCAGGACCGTGCTCGGCGACATGCGCGACCTGAGCGCCTTCGCCGACGGGAGCTTCGATCTCGTCTTCAACCCGGTGTCGAACGTCTTCAGTCCCGACCTGGCTCCGGTCTGGCGGGAGTGCTTCCGCGTGCTGCGTCCGGCGGGCCTGCTGCTGACCGGGTTCCTCAACCCGGACCTGTATATCTTCGACGCCGAGGCGCTGGAAACGCGGGGGGAGTTCGTCGTCCGCCACCGCGTCCCCTTCGCCAGCCTCGACCTGCCCGAGGCCGAACGCCTACGGGTGTACGGCGACGGCCCGATCGAGTACAGCCACACGCTGACCGGGCAGATCGGCGGCCAGCTCGCGGTCGGCTTCGTCCTGACCCACCTGGCCGAGGCGCCGCACCAGGCCGACGCCACCGCCCGGTACATGCCGGGGTACTTCGCCACCCGCGCCGTCAAGCCGCCCGCCGTCAAGCCGCCCGCCGTCAAGCCGCCCGCCGTCAAGCCGCCCGTCGGCTAGGCCCCGTAGAGCTCCGCGATCGCCGTCTCGTACCGGTCGAGCGCTCGCTCGACCGGCCCGCGGGGCGCCGACGGCAGCCAGTGGAGCGCCCGCCGGAACCCGGCGTTGGCATAAGCCTCGAGCGCCCGGGCGTCGGCTGGAACGCCCATGACCATCAGATCGACCGGCCGGTCCGCGCGCGAGCGCAGCTCGGCGGCCCGCTCCAGGATGCCTTCCGGCGCGTGATTCGGGAACCACGCGTCGCCGAACGCGAGCACCCGGTCGAGCACGCCCGGCCCCTCCCCGCCCACCAGCACCGGCGGGTGCGGCCGCTGGGCCGGCTTCGGCCACGACCAGATCCGCTCGAACTTCACGTATTCACCCGCGTAGCTCGCCTCGTCGGACGTCCAGATCTCCTTCATGGCCTCGACCCGTTCCCGCATGACGGCCATCCGCTGTCGCGGGTCGGTGCCATGGTTGGCCATCTCCTCCCGGTTCCAGCCGGCCCCGACGCCGAACTCGAACCGGCCGCCGGACAGGTAGTCGACGCTGGCCACCTCCTTGGCCGTCGTGATCGGATCCCGCTCGATGACCAGGCAGATGCCGGAGCCGACCCGCAGCCGCGTCGTCGCGGCTACCGCGGCCGTCACGGCGACGAACAGGTCGAACGTGTGCGCGTACTTGCGCGGCAGCTCACGCCCGCCGGGCCACGGCGACTGCCGGCTGGCCGGGATGTGCGTGTGCTCGGGGAAGAACAGCGACTCGTGACCGCGCTCCTCGGCGAGCCGCGCCAGGTCCGCGGGCGCGATGGCGTCGTGGGTCGGGAAGATCGCTACGCCGGTGTCCATGCGCCTTAGCCTAGGCCGGGCGTACGTTACCCGCCGAACAGCGCCTCGACCTCCGGCAATGACCGGACCAGCGTGACGCCCTCCGCGGGACGCTGGCCGTCCAGGTCGCCGCGGACGATCTGCGCGGCGCGGATACCTACGGCCACGCTGCCCGCACAGAAGCGCGCCTGGTCGTCCACGAACACGGCGGCCTCCGGGCCCACCCCGAGCCGGCCGAGAGCGTGCCGGAATATCTCCGGCGCCGGCTTGGCCGAGCCCACCTCGCAGGACAGCACCAGTTCGTCGGCCAGCTGGTCCACTCCGGTCGCGACCAGCATCGCGCGGGTGTTCTCGGTGCAGTTACTCACGATCGCGATCTTGATACCGCGACCGGAGAGCCTGGTCAGGAACGGGATCACGTCGTCGTAGAGGCGAGCGTTCGCGAGCAGGAGTTCCTGATCCCGGCGTACCATCTCGGCGATCAGGTCATCGGTGGCTTGCGCTCCGCAGCTCGCCATGATCTGGCGGAACGCCTGGGCCTTGGACAGTCGGCCGTCGTTCAGCAGGGGGCTGACCAGGGTGTATTCCTGTTCCCAGGCGGCCACCGGGATCCCGGCAAGAGCCGGGACGCCCCGCCTGAGCGGAGTAAAATCGCAGGTCACGATGGTGTCGTAGGCGTCAACGAGGCATGCTTCGAGCCGGGGCACGCCTCTAGCCTACGGGCCGGTGCCGGTGCCGGTGCCGGTGCCTGAGCCGGGGCCGAGGCCGATGGCGGTGAGGCGATCGCGTTCGCCCGGCGCCAGCCGCTCCGCCAGCGCGAGCGCCCCGAGGTTGGCGCTGACCTGCTCCGGACGCGTCGCCCCGAACAGGACCGTGGTCACTGAGGGATCCAGCAGCGCGAACGCCATCGCAAGGCTCGCCGGGTCGGCGCCGATGTCCCTGGCCAGCGCGGCCAGGTCACGACCCGCCGCGACGGCGGGCGCCCACTGCGGCTGGCCGATCATGCCGACCGCGCGGCCCGCGCCGGGTTCCTCGTCGTACTTGCCGGTCAGGATGCCACCCGCCAGCGTGTAGGACGCCACGATGGCCACGCCGAGATCCGCCGCCACGCGGCGCATCGCCGGATCCTCCACGATCTCCCGGCGCACCAGGCTGTACGGCGGCTGCGTCGCCACCGGACCGGGGACGCCCTCGCGGTCGGCGATCTGCCAGGCCCGCTCCATCTGAACCGGGGTCCAGTTCAGCGTGCCCCAGGCCCGCGCGGCCCCGGCGCGGATCAGCCCCGTGATCATGTCGACCGCGTCTTCCAGGCCCACGCCGTCCGGCGGCACCTCGGAGTAGATCAGGTCAATGCGGTCCAGGCCCATCCGGCCCAGGGACCCCGCCAGCTCCTGGGCTGGCGACTGGTCCGGCCAGAACTCCCACCAGAGCTTGTTGGACACGACCACCTCGTCCCGGCGCCAGCCCGAGGCGCGGAACAGCTCGCCGAAGACCACCTCCGAGTACCCGGTCGGCAGCGGCGCGTGCCCGGTCTCGTCGTTGTAGCGCGCGTCATCGAGGAAGTTGATGCCAGCCTCGCGCGCGGCGCGCATGACGCGGATGCCCTGGTCGCGGCTGATCCGCTCGTAGGTACGCCAGGACCCGAGCGCCAGCCTGCTCACCCGCAGGTCGCTGCGGCCCAGGGCGGTCATTGGCATGGAGGGCGAGCTCACGCCGCCAGCGTAACGGTCATTGGTGCCGCTGCGCGGCTTCCCCCTTCATCGCCGCAAACGGGACAATGAGAGATCACCGGCTTCGCCGGGCGCGGGTGGCCGTGATGAAATAAGAACACGTTCTAGGGAAGGGGCGGGCCATGACGGTTGCCGGTACGGACGATATCGACCTGTCAGCCAACGAGTTCTGGGCGCTGCCGCTGGCCGAACGGGCGGCCGCCTTCGCCCGGCTCCGGTCCGAGCCGCGGCCTCGGTTTTTCGAGGAGCCCGAGAACCCGTTCAGCGAGCAGGGCCCGGGCTACTACGCCCTGGTGAGGTACGCGGACGTGGTCGAGGCGAGCAAGTATCCCGCCGTGTTCTCCTCCGCGCAGGGCGCGACCAGCATCCCGGACCTGCCGGTCGAGTTCAACGAGTACTTCGGGTCGATGATCAACATGGACGACCCCCGGCACGCCCGGCTGCGGCGGATCGTCTCCCGCGCGTTCAGCCCGCGGCTGATCGCCAAGTTCGAGGACGACGTGCGCCGCGCGGCCGTCACGGTCGTCGACGACCTGCTGGCCACCGGGCCGTGCGACTTCGTGGCGACCGTCGCCGCCCGGCTGCCGCTGAAGATCATCTGCGACATGATGGGCATTCCGGACGACCAGTACGACATGGTCCTGGCCAACACCAACATCATCTTGTCCGGTGCCGATCCTGAATTCATGTCCGAGGACATGGACCAGGCGGTGCTCCAGCTGCTCGGCGCCGGGCAGGCGCTGGCCGATCTGGTCACCGCGCTGGCCACCGAGCGCGCCCAGGCACCCCGCGAGGACCTGGTCTCGGCGCTGGTGACCGCGAACATCGACGGCGAGCAGCTGACCAGCGCCGAGCTCGCTTCGTTCTTCATCCTGCTGGTGGTCGCGGGCAACGAGACCACCCGCAACGCGCTGTCCCACGGGCTGATGCTGTTCACCGAGTACCCCGGCCAGCGCGCCCTGCTCCTCGGCGACCTCGACGGCCGGCTCGAGGGCGCGGTGGAGGAGATCGTCAGGTACTCCTCACCGGTCGTGTTCATGCGGCGGACCCTCACCCAGGACCACGCCATGAACGGGCAGGACTACCGCAAGGACGACAAGGTGGTCCTGTACTACAACTCGGCCAACCGCGACGAAGCGGTCTTCCCCGACCCGGAGCGCTTCGACATCACCCGGTCACCCAACCCGCACGTCGGGTTCGGCGGCCCGGGGCCGCACTACTGCCTCGGCGCCCACCTGGCCCGCCGCGAGCTCAGGGTGATGCTGCGCGAGCTGCTGACCCGCGTCCCGGACATCACCGCGGGCGAGCCCGACCGGCTGCTGTCCAGCTTCATCAACGGCATCAAGCACCTGCCCTGCGACTTCAGCCGGTTAGCCACCTGATCAGGTCGGCCAGGCCGGCCGGCCAGACCAGCTCGTCGGTGGCGTCAAGCTCCGCCAGCGTCCACCAGTGCCAGGCCGCGATCCCGTCCGAGACGTGCATGGCCGCCACCTCGCCCAGGCCGCGGCGGCCGGTCTCGACTCGGGCCAGGTAGAACCGCTCGTGCTGTCGTACCAGCGCGTCCGCATACTCCATGATCCGCACGTGCTCGTAGACCTCGGGTCCGATCAGCACGTCCGTCCAGCCGGTCTCCTCGGTCAGCTCCCGCCGGGCCCCGGCCGGGTAGTCCTCTCCGTCGTCAAGGCCGCCACCCGGCGTGCACCAATGCCGCCCGTTCGGCGGTCCCTCGTCATACCGGAACAGCAGCACGCGGTCCTCCGGATCGAGCACGATCACCCGCGCGGCCCGCCGCAGCCGCAACTCCCCGGAACCTGACACGTAGCAACGATAGCCACCCGTCCGCGCCGCATCCCGCCGCAGATCGGGCCGAACGCGCCGTGTTTCCGCGGAAACGCCGGTGACATGATGGCCTCGGACGACGCGTCGACGAGGGAGCCGGGACATGAGCGTCTCGCTGGCCGAGCACCGGCTGGGCCGCCTGCGCTGGATCGTGCTGAGCGGCCCGGACCGCGAGGCGTTCGGCGCGCTGGGGGAGCACGTGCGGGGCGAACTGGCCGCGCTGGCCGAAGCCTGGCCAGCGCTGCCCCGGCTGCGCCGTCACGTGTCGGGCCCGCCGGGCCGGGATCACCTGGCCGCGGTCCGCCGTGCCACCGAGGAAGCCTTTCCCGCCGAGTGGGCCGAACTGACCGCGTTCGCGGCCGGGGCCGGGGTGCCGTTCGATGATCTGGCGCTGCTGAACCTCCGCGGCGACCTGGGCCTGGTCGACGGCGGGATCGGGTGCAGCGACCTGGGATGGCGGCGGGAACGATCGGTCGTCGCGCATAACGAGGACGGCGCACTCGAAGACGTCGGCCGCTGCGCCCTGCTCACCATGACCGGAACCGGACGCCCGCCCGTCACCGCCTTCTGGTATCCCGGCTTCGTGCCGGCCAACGCGTTCGCCCTGACCGGCGACGGCCTGGTCTGGACCGTCGATCACCTGCCGGTCGCAGCACCCGGCCCGGGGGCGGGCCGCCATTTCGTCGGGCGCGGGCTGCAGCGCACGGCACGGACGGTCGACGAGGCAATCGGCTACCTGCGGTCGCGGCCGTCCGCGGGCGGCTTCTCCTACACGATCGGCGACCGGGCGGGCCGGGTGGTGGGCGTCGAGGCCGCGGCCGGCCGCCACGCCGTCACCGAAGCCGGGCCCGGCCGGGGCCCGCTGCTGTGGCACACCAACCACGGCCGCTACCTGCCCGGCGCCGAGCCCGAGGCCGGCGGCACGAGCGCGGCCCGCGGCCAGACGCTGGACGCCCTCGGTGTCCCGGCCGAGGACCCGGGTCCGTCCTGGTTCCTGGACGTCCTCACCAGCCCGCCGCCGGCCGGCGTCCGGTCCGACCCCGGGCCGGACGGCCGCGGGCTGACCACGCTGTGCACGCTCGTCGCCGACCTGACCGCGGGAGAGGCCGTAGTAGCGCCGCGCGGCGAGCCGCCCCTCGCGATCCCGCTGGCCGGCCTGGCCGAAGGCGACCCCCGCGCCCAGTCCAATTTTGAAACAGCCGACCGCGCCCGGGATAACTAACGTCGGCTTAATGAAAGCCCTCGTATACCACGGACCGGGCCAGAAGGCGTGGGAAGACGTCCCCGATGCGAGCATCAGGGAACCTACCGACGTCGTGGTCAAGGTCGACACCACCACGATCTGCGGCACCGACCTGCACATCCTGCACGGTGACGTGCCCGCCGTCACCGACGGCCGGATCCTCGGCCACGAGGCCGTCGGCACCGTCACCGAGGTCGGCGACGCCGTCAAGGGGTTCAGCGTCGGCGACCGCGTGCTCGTCCCCGCCATCACCAAGTGCGGCCGGTGCGAGTACTGCCAGCGCAGCATGCCCTCGCACTGCCAGACGGTCGGCGGCATCGGCTGGATCTTCGGCCACCTGATCGACGGGACCCAGGCCGAATCGGTCCGCGTCCCCTACGCCGACACCTCGCTGTACGCGGTGCCGGCCAGCGTCACCAACGAGCAGGCCATCTTCCTCGCCGACTCGCTGCCGACCGGTTACGAGGTCGGCGTGCTCGCCGGGAAGGTCCGTCCCGGCGACACCGTCGCGGTGGTCGGCGCCGGGGCGGTGGGCCTGTCCGCCATCTTGACCACCGGCCTGTGGGGCGCCTCCCGGGTCATCGCGGTCGACACCAACAAGTTCCGGCTGGACAAGGCGCGGGACTTCGGTGCCACCGACACCGTGGAGGCCGGCGACAACACCACCGCCGACGTCCTGGAACTGACCGGCGGCGTCGGCGTCGACGTGTCCATCGAGGCGGTCGGCTACCCCGAGACCCTCCTGACGACTGCGTCCCTGGTCCGTCCGGGCGGCACCATAGCCAACATCGGCGTGCACGGCGTCCCGGTCTCCCTGCCCATGCAGGACATGTGGATCCAGAACGTCACCCTGACCATGGGGCTCGTCGATACGGTGTCCATCCCCACCCTGCTGAAGATGGTGGCCAGCGGCCGCATCCCGGCGGAGAAGATGGGCACACACTCGTTCACCTTCGCCCAGATGGACGAGGCCTACGACGTCTTCTCCAACGCCGCCGAGAACTCCGCCCTCAAGGTCGTCATCACCCCCTCCTGACTGAGTTGCCGGAAGCCCCCGGCGAACCCAGACGTCTGGGGTGAACCAGACGTCTGGGGTGAAGGGGTCCTTGCCCCCATCTATTGGGGGCAGGGGCACCCTCACCTCATTAGTCGGCATTAGTCGGCGGGCATGCCGATGCAGCTGTGAAAGGCGTGATCAGTGGGGCGCCCCGGTGCTGTACTCCGCGGCCTCCTCGCGGGACGGAGCCGAGGGCGGACGCCCGGCGGGCGCCGGGGTCCGGGCCGGGGAGCGCCGGGGCAGCAGGGTGGTCAGCGCGGCCGCGGCCAGCACCACCACGGCGTTGACGGCCATGGCCAGTTCCATGGCCGAGACCGAGCTGGCGCGAGTGACCCCTAGCCGGGTGTAGAACACCGCGCCGATGACCGCGACCCCGCTGGCCACGCCGAACTGCTGGGCCGTGGTGAGGATCCCGGCCGCCGCGCCGGCCCGCTCCGGCGGCACGTGCGACAGGGCCGCTCCGATCAGCGACGGCAGCGCCATGCCCTGGCCCAGGCCGATGATCGCGGTCGCGGGGGCAAGATCCCAGCCCGTTAGGTGCCCGCCGTAACGGACGCCGGTGAGGACCAGGGCGATCGTCCCGAGCACGTCAAGGCCGGCCCCGAGCGTGATCGACCACGGCCCCAGCCTGGCCGCCAGCCGCGGCCCGAGTATCGACATCGTGGTGAAGGCCAGGGCCAGCGGCCCGGCCTCCAGGCCCGCACGCAGCGGCGACTGGCCCAGGCCCGCCTGCAGCAGCAGCGTCAGCACGAACATGAAGCTGCCGAAGAAGAAGACCAGGGCGAAGTTCACCGCGGTCCCGGCCGAGAACGCCCGGTCGCGAAAGAGCGGCAGGTCGAGCAGTGGCTCGCCGCCCCGGCGGGTCAGCCGGCGCTCCCAGGCCAGCGTGAGCATGAACACCGGGACGCAGGCCGCCAGGCAGACCCAGGTCCAGGCGGGCCAGCCCTCGTCGTGGCCCAGGGTCAGCGGCACCAGTGCCAGCGCCACGGACGCGGAGACGCCGACCGCGCCGAGCGGGTCAAGCCGGGGCCTGCGGTGACCGCGCGCCTGCGGCACCACGAGCGCCGCGGCGATCAGCGCGGCCGCGCCCACCGGCACGTTCACCAGGAAGATCGCGCGCCAGCCGAGGCCGAACACGTCCGCCTGCAGCAGCAGGCCGCCGAGAATCTGGCCGGACACGAAGGCCAGCCCCATCGTGACGCCGAACCAGGCCAGTGCCCGGCTCCGCTCCGGCGCCGGGAACGTCGCGGTGATCAGCGCCAGCACCTGCGGCACCATGGCCGCGCCGGTCAGTCCCTGCAGCAGCCGGGCGCCGACCAGTTCTCCGGGGGACTGGGCCAGGCCGCACAGCAGGGAGGCGACCGCGAAGCTGGCCACGCCGATCATGAACATCCGCCGGTAGCCCACCAGATCGCCCAGCCGGCCGCCGGTCACCATGCCGCTGGCGTACATGAACGCGTAACCGCCCACGATCAGCTGCAGGGCCGCGTCGCTCACGTGCAGGTCGCGCTGCAGCGACGGCGCGGCCACGTTCACCACCCAGATGTCGAAGCCCGCCATGAACATGGCCAGCAACACGACCGGCAGCATCAGCCAGCGGCGCGAGCCGGGTTCGGATGCGGTATCCGTCACGGACAAGGTGTTCGACATGAATCGAACTGTACGACAGGTGTCGAACCACTCGCAAATTTGCCTTATGCTGGGGGACGTGATGGACGATGTCGTCGAGCCGGCCGCCGATGAGATGCTGCTGCCGAGAGTGCTGGCCGCGCTGGCCGACCCGCACCGGCTGGCGACCGTCCGCTTCCTCGCTCGCCACGGCGAGTCGTGGTGCGCCCAGGTCAGGCAGGAGGCCGGGCTCGAGCTGAGCAAGTCGACCTTCTCCCACCACCTGCGCATCATGCGCGAGGCGGGCCTGGTCACCAAGCGCATCCAGGGCGCCAGGGGCTACACCCAGTTGCGCAAGGAAGACCTGGACCGCCGCTTCCCCGGCCTGCTCGATTCGGTCATCAACGCCGACAACCCGGCCCTGGTCTGACCGTGCGCCCGGCTTCCCGCCGTACATGAGCGCCGAACGGGCCGCGGTTCCCCCGCCTCAGAGATCCGCCAGGGCCAAGGCCGGATCGGCATCGGGGGAGCCGCTGGGTTCCCAGTCCTGATCCGAACGAGCGTACGGGTACCAGCGCAAGTCCCGGCCCAGACGCAACTGCAGTTGCCCCGCGGTGATCCGGTTGCCCTGGACGGCCTCCGCCGCGCCGGTCTTGGCCCGCAGCATGGCCCGCGCTGTATCCAGCAGGCCAGCGGCATCCGGATCTTCCGCGGCCGGATCCCATTCTGCGCGCAGGAGTTCCAGGCCGGCGAGCCCGCCCTGCCGCCAGGCGAGCGCCTGGCGCGCGAGGTCACGCGGGGGCATCCCCGACCGCGCCGCGATGGTCACGAAGGCCGGAGTGCCCAGGGCCCGGGCGGCGCGGCGAGCCAGGTCGGCGTCCGGGTCGAGAGCCAGCCCGGCATCCGCGGACAGCCCGGCCGCCAGCTCCCATGCCCGGGCGGCTGCGTCTGCGGCCAGTTCGATCAGGTCCTCGCGCAGGCCGGGGCGCGACGGCGGTGGGTCCACGGGAAGCGCCGCCGGGGCCCCGGGCCGCCGTGGCGGCAACGGCACGGCCGGGATCGGCGTCCGCGGGACCGGCGTGCGGAACGCGGTCCTGGCATCGACGCCCGCGTCAACGTCCGGTCGGCTGGTCTTCGTGGGCGTCCTCAGCCCGGAACCGGCACTCGTCGCACCGGGCGCGGCGCCGCGTCGGCGGGCCCGGATGCCGGCCAGCACCTGGTCGCGGCTCCGGCCGCGCAGCAGGAACAGCGCGAACGGGTCGGCGTCGAGCGCGTCGGCGACGAGATAGCAGGCCGCGGCCGAATGCTTGCACGGGTCGGCGTCGTCCGGGCAGTCGCAGCGCGGCCCGACCTCACCGCCGCCGGGTAGCAGGTCGAGCCCGGCGCCGGCCGCGTCGTCGGCGATCTCCGGCGGCAGCTCGCCGTCCAGCAGCGCCGCCGCGTGGCCGAGCCGGGCCGCGATGGCCTCGAGCACACGGTCCCACTCGTCGTCGGCGAACCGCCGCACCCTGATCCTGACCTGGTACGGCTCGGTCTTCCGGCCCCGCACCCTGGCCCTAGCCTCGCCCGGCGCCAGGGTCAGCTCACCGACCGCGCCGGAGCGCGCGTACTCCCGGCCGCGGGGCAGCCGGTCGGGGTCCAGCCGCGCTCGCTGCTCCAGCGCCTCCAGCCAGGCCCGGCCCCACCAGGTCCGGCCGAACTCCGGGCTCGTCGCGCTCACGAGGCGGCCCGCAGGCTGACGAGCTCGGCGAGCTCGGCGTCGGAAAGCTCGGTGATCCAGCCCTCGCCGGAACCGATCACGGCGTCGGCGAGTTCGCGCTTGGTCTCCAGCAGGGCCGCGATACGGTCCTCGAGCGTGCCCTCGGCTACCAGGCGGTGCACCTGGACCGGGCGGTCCTGGCCGATCCGGTACGCCCGGTCGGTGGCCTGATCCTCCACGGCGGGGTTCCACCAGCGGTCGTAGTGCAGCACGTGCGTGGCCCGGGTCAGCGTCAGGCCGGTGCCGCCCGCCTTGAGCGACAGCAGGAACACCGGCACCGCGCCCGCCTGGAACCTGGCCACCATCTCCTCCCGGCGCGGTACCGGAACACCGCCATGCAGGAACAGCGAGCCGATCGCGCGCGCGTCGAGATGCTGCTGCAGCAGCGTGCCCATCTGCCGGTACTGGGTGAACACGAGCATGGATTCGCCGCCCGCCAGGATCAGATCGGTCAGCTCGTCGAAGGCGGCCAGCTTCCCGGACCGGCCGGCCAGCGGCCCGGGTTGCCCGAGGTAGTGGGCCGGATGGTTGCAGATCTGCTTCAGCGCGGTGAGCAGCTTGAACACCAGGCCAGCCCGCTCGATGCCCTGCTTCGTGGCGATCGCCTCCATCGTCTCCCTGACGATCGCCTCGTACAGCGTGACCTGCTCGGCGGTCAGCGGCACGAAGAGGTCAGTCTCGGTCTTGGGCGGCAGTTCGGGCGCGATGCCGGGATCGGTCTTCTTCCGCCGCAGCAGGAACGGCCGGATCAGGGCGGCGAACCTGGCGGTCGCATCGGCGTCCCGGTACCGCTCGACCGGTATCGCCACCCGGCTGGTGAACGCCTCCAGGTGGCCCAGCAGGCCCGGTGTCGTCCAGTCGAGGATGGCCCACAGGTCCGACAGCCTGTTCTCCACCGGCGTCCCGGTCAGCGCGATCCTGGCCGGCGCCGGCAGCGCCCGCAGTTCACGAGCGGTCCGCGACAGCGGGTTCTTGGCGTGCTGGGCCTCGTCGGCCACGACCAGCCCCCACGCAACGTCTGCGAGCTGCGCGGAGTCGCGCAGCACCACGCCGTAGGTGACCAGGACGATCTCGTCGGCGACCAGCTCAGCCAGGTGCCGCCCGCCTCCGTGGTACCGGCGGATCGGGATCTCCGGGGCGAACCTGCGCACCTCGCGCTCCCAGGTGCCGAGCAGCGACGCCGGGCAGACCACCAGCGTGGGACCGGCCTTGGCCTCCCGCCGGTGCAGGTGCAGCGCGATCACCTGGATCGTCTTGCCCAGTCCCATGTCGTCGGCCAGGCAGCCGCCCAGGCCGGTCTCGCACATCCCGGCCAGCCAGGCCAGGCCCCGCTGCTGGTATGGGCGCAGCACCGCGGCGAGTCCCGGCGGCGGTCCGACCTGCACCGGAGCGGACCCGATGCCCGCGACCCGGGTGGCAAGATCGGCAAGCGGGCCCTCCGCGACCACCGTGACCGTCTCGCCGTCGATCTCCGCCGAACCCGCCAGCACGGCGCCGAGCGCCTCCGAAGCGCGCATCCGGGTGCGCGGCGGGCGCCGCAGCCGGTCGAGGAGCACCGGGTCGAGGATCACCCAGCGGCCTCGCAGCCTGATCAGTGGCCGTTTGGCCTCGGCCAGGGCGGCGATCTCGTCGGCGTCGAGCAGCGCGCCGCCGAGGGTGAGCTGCCAGCGGAAGTCCAGCAGCGCCTCGAGCCCGAACCCGGCGTCGGTCAGCTTCTCGGGCGCGGGCGTGGCCATAGCTCTCAGTTCCAGGCCGTCACCGAGCATGCTGGACGGCCACAGCACCTCGATGCCGGCCCCCGCCAGGTCTTCGGCGGCCGGGCCGAGCAGGCTGGTCAGCGCGTCGTCATCCAGGTCGATGACCGACGGGCTGGCCTGCCACAGCACCTCGGCCAGCGGTGGCCATACCGCCGCGCCGCGCCGCAGCGCCAGCAGCAGGTCCGTCTCGGCCTGCGCGCCGAACCTGGACAGTATCGTCTCCGGCTGGCTCCACAGCGCGGCGGCGTCGACGATCAGGCTCGGGTCATCGACGCTGCGCAACTGCGGCACCAGCCGGAACGCGGGCTCGAACTCATCCGCTCCGGCCTCGTCATCGTCGTCCATGGCGTCGCCGGCATCCGTGGCGGGCGACGGGACAGCCTCGATCCGCAGTCCGAGACGAGCCCCGGCCGCTAGGCCGTCGGTGGTGTCGGCGAGCCATTCCTTGAGATCATCGACCGGCGTCGGGTCGGCCGCGGCGAAAGCGGGCGACGCGCTCGCCCGCGGCGCGGCGGGCGAGCGCGCGATCAGGTCGGCGATCGCGTCCCACAAGTCGCGGATCAGCGCCTCGGGGGAACGGAGCCGCATCGGGCGCGAGCCCCGGACCGCGACCGAGTGCGCGGTCGGCGGAAAGGCCGCGGCGAGCTGGCGCAGCCAGCTCAGATCGGCGGGATCGAGCGGGCCCGCCCGCCAGGCATCGGTGCCGTCGGTGCCGACGGTTGGCAGCAGGCGCCCGCGTGCGATCAGTCCCACGCCGGCCGTCGCGGCCGCGGCCCACGCCTGGCCGCTCAGCCGCATCCGCTCACCAGCGTCAACCGCGAGCAGCGGCGGCAGTGCCTCGGCGAGCGGGATGAGATCCGCCGATACCAGGCGCTTGCGTATGCCGTAGGTGCCGCCGGGAAAGACCAGCTCGACCTTTGCGGAACCGGTGCCGCGACCCCAGTGCGCGAACACGCCCCGCCGTGGAATCTCGCCCGGTACGAAGATCAGTTCGCCATCCAGCACGGCACCGTACGATACCGGTTGCATCGCCCGGCTCGCCGGAACTCCGCCCGGTCCGTTTCAGCCGCGGTCGAGATCATGCAAGAGCAGTTCGAGGTCCTGCTCCTCGTACCTGGGATGCGGAGACGGCTCGAGCGAGTAGCGCCACAGGCGCGTCGTCCCCGGTACCGCGGCGCTCATTCCGGACACGATCTGCCGTCCCGCGCTGTCCTCGTCGGCGCGGACGTGCAGCACCGTCCCGCCGCCCGCCAGCGCCGCCAGCAGCCGCCGAGCCGCCGCGGACGGGCGGCCGTTCGTGCAGACCAGCGGCAAGCACCGGCGTCCTAGCTGGTCGGCGGCGGCGATGAGCACGGACGGATTCTCGCATACGTAGACGTCGGGATCACCCGGTCCGAACGCGCCGGCCTGCGAACGCCAGGTCAGCCACAAGGGTTCCGCGCCGGCCGCGGCGGTCAGCCGGCAGGCGGCGGCCTCGCCGTCCAGCCGCAGGTTCAGGACCAGGACCCGGGACGAGACGGGATCGCAGACCACCCCTATCTCGTCCCAGGTGGCCCGCCAGGCCTCGGCGGTAGCGGGCGTGTCGTGTCCGAGCAGCCGCAGCACGCCGGCCGCCACCGGGCTGCCCCGGTCCAGTGCGTGCGGGTCGCCGAGCGCCTCTGCTGCTAGCACGGTGAGCAGAACGGTGGGGCCGGGTAGCCTCCGCCAGACCAGCGCGCAACGCGACGCGAGCTCGAGCAACTGCCCGGTCCCCGCTCGCGGTAGTCCGCGCCGGGTCATCCAGGCCGCAGCCGCCGCGTCCGGTACACCCGCCGAGGTCAGGACGCCGAGAGCCCGGCCCCGCTCATCTTCCGCCTGCCGGAGCGACGCCGCCCGCTCAGCCGCCCGGTCCCGGACCGGGCCGCCGCATGAGGTCAGCAGCGCCTCCAGGTCGGTGCCGAGGCTCGCCACCGCTTCGGCCAGCGCCTTGGCTCCCACCTGACGCCCGGACAGCACCCAGCTGGTGCCGAGCAGCCTGCCGACCTGATCGCGTTCGGAGCTGGACAGCGAGACCCGCAGGGGACGGCCGGCCATACCGTACCCGGCCTCGAGGCGCTGCCGCGCCGCCGCGAGCACCTTGGCCGGTCCCGGCAGGCGGGCCCACTCGAGTAGGTGAGGGCCGGTCACAGCGCGGAGAACAGGTCGTCGGGTTCGGAAGAGCCACCGGATACCGCCGCTAGATCGGGCAGGTCCGCGGGATCCGGGGTGGGGATGTGGGTGAGCTCGTTCCCGGTCCACACCGCGAGCTCGAGTGAGACCCCGGGCAGCGGCTGCGGTGCGCGGCGTACCTCGTAAATCGAGGCCAGCGGAACGGTGGAGGAGTTCGCGATGATAGCGGGACCCGCGATCAGCCAGTCCAGGTCGCACGATGTCAGCAGCCGGAACATGGCGGCCTTGTTCGCCGAGTCCACGCCGCCGAACGCCTCGTCGAGCCAGATCATCCGCGGGCCGATGCCTGACTGGTCGTACATGGCGTGCAGCGCCGCGATGAACGGCTGCATCAAGGTGACGACCTTCGCTCCGCCCGACAGCAGGCCGTGGTCTCCGCGATCGAGCGTGCGCCAGCCGCCTGCCCACCCGTCTTCCAGACCCGAACGCGGCGTGCGATATTCCATCCGCAGCTCGAACCAGCGGCGATAGTCGAGTATCTCCGCGAGCCTGGATCTCCAGTCCGGATCGCCCGCAGCCCGTGCCTTCTCCTGCGCGTCGCTGACGCGGCCGGCAAGAAAACCGCGTAGCTGGTCCTGAGTCGATCCGGGCAGCAGGCTGAAGTCGCGTTCCAGCGCGGCGAGCACGTCGTTGGCCGCGCGTTCCTCCGATACCGGCACCCTGGCCAGCCGCAGGGTCAGGCCAGAGACCGACGTGGGGTTCTCCGCAAGCTTGGCGTTGATGTCCGAGCGCAGACGCTCCGCCTCGGCCAGCCGGTCGCGCAGGTGCTCGATGAAGGTGCTGCCCAGAAGCTCGTTGATGGTCTTGGCGAGTTCTTCGTCGTAGTCGGTCTGCAGCCGCTGCAGCAGCGCTGACAACGTTTCCGCCGCGGTCGGCGGAGCCAGCGCGGCCCCGGTGGCGTCGACCACGACCTCCACCGCGCCGGGGAAATTCTCGTCGCCATCGCCGGGAGTGACAGTACGGATCGTCCGGCCGGCCAGGGATTCCAGCCGGGAACGGAGCAAGGCCACCGCTTCGGTCATCCGGACCCACTGGCCCTGGACCCGGTGCGCCGCGGCGCCCGGATCATCCGGCCAGTCGCGGATGCTGATCTTCGCGCGGGCGGCCCGGACGGAGTCGAGCGCGGCCGTGACGTGCCGGGCCGGAGGGTCATCGAGCCCGCGCAACCGGGGCAGGCCCGAGTCGACGCAGGAGAGCCACCGGTCTACGCAGCGCTTCCGCTCTGCCTCGGCCTGCTCGCGCCGTTCTTCGACTTGCTCCAGGATCGTCTCAGCTTTGGTCTTGCGACCGGTCAGGTCGGCCTGTTCCCGGGCCAGCGTCTTCAGCGCCCGTGTGGCCTCATCTATCCGCCGGCTGAGCCGCCGTACCTCTTCGATGATCTCCTGCGCCTCCTTGGTGAGCGCGGAGCGCGCGGCGTCCGCCTTGGCGCGCAGGCCCAGCGCGGCCTCCTCGTCGCTGGCCGCGTCGTCATCGGCGCGCTGGCATGCGGCATGGCCCTGCCGGAGCACCTCGGCTGCCTGCTCGGCGGCCGTGCGCAACGGCGGCACCAGGCTCATCGCGCTCACCAGGCCGCTGACCGCCGACTGGTACTCGGCCAGCGCCTTCAGCACCCCTTCTACGTCCCCGGGATCGCGCGGCAGGTCGTGCTCGGCACAGTGGGCGGCTACCTCGGCGGCGGCCGCGTCCGCGGCGGATCTGGCCGTGCGCTCGGCCTGGTCCGCGAGCTCAGCCTCCGCGGCGCCGTCCTCGGCTGCCTTGGCCGTGTCCCGGGCCCGGAGTACCGCCGCGACCACGTCCGAGTCGCTGGGCAGCCGCTCCGCGGCCCTATCGAGCGAGCCGAGCAGTTTGCTCAGCGTCGTCAGCTCGCCGTCGAGGCGTTCGCGTTCGGCGGCCAGGTCGTCGAGCCGGGCGCGAAGGTCCGCAATCCGGCGCGCCCGGTCCGCCGCCCGGGCCGCCGCGCCGAGCAGGCGCGCGCCCTCCGGCCGTGGTGAGGCCCTCCCGGTCAGCCCGCCATGCCGCCACCGGCCGTCAGCGCTGATCGCCGTACCTGCGGCGGCAAGGTCGTCGCCGTAGCTGACCGAACCGAGCAACCCCGCCACGACCCCGGCGAGCGCTCCCGCATCATCGGCCGGGCGCAGCACGGCGGCCAGCGATTGGGCCCTGGTGACCGGCAGGGCGGGGCCGGACGGCGTGGTCCAGATGACATCGCTTCCGTCCCGCCCGGTGACATAGGCCCCATCCGGGGTGACCCACGCCTGCAGCAGGCCGGCGGCGTCCATGGCCGCTTCGAGCTGCGCGGTCGGCGCATCCGGCTCGGCCGACTCGATCAGGCGCCACAGCGGCGCACCCGCCGAACTGGCTCCGTCGGCCCGGTCTCGACGCAGCCAGAATTCCGGCTCACGCGGCCGCGGGTCTCGTTCAGACTCGACCAGGGCCAGCTCGGCCTCGGTGTCCGTGCTGGCCGCCGCGTTGTCCCGCCGGGCCTGATCCAGCCGGGCACGCTCCTGGTCGAGAGGCCGCCGGACCGGTACCAGGTGATCGCGGCCGATCGCGGTCGCGAGCACCGGCGTAGGCTTGTCCGCGGCCGTCAGGTCGGACACCCGCAGGACCCAGGCTTCGAGCAGCTCGGCGGCTGGGCGTATCCGCTCATCGAGGGTCCGGGCCCAGTCGGAAAGCAGGTCCGCGACCGCGGTGATCGCGTCTTCGACCGCCCGCTCCTGTTCGGCCGCCAGGCGCTGAGCCCTGGCCGCCCGGTCGCGGGCCTCCCGGGCCCGCCGGGCCGCCGTGTCGCACTCGGCCACCGCCCGGGCGTGCACCCCGATCCTGCGCCGCGCCTCGGCGGCGGCCGTGGTGCGAAGCCGGGCCGCCTGCCGGAGCCGTTCGGTGTCACGGCCCGGCAGGAACCGCGCGGTGACTTCCACCAGGCCGGCGTCCTCCGCGTAGCGAGCCACCTCGTCAGCGGCACTGCCCGCCGCCCGTTCGGCATGGTCGAGGTTCTTCTCGGCCGCCGCGGAACGGGCCTCGGCCGGGCCGATCGTCTGCCGCGCCTCATCGGCCCGCCGACGGGACCGCCTTGCGGTCTGCTCCGCGGCATCCGCGCGCTCGGCGAGTTGCTGGGCGCTCAGGCTGGCCGCGACGGCGTCCTGATAAGCCTGGCTGTCGCGGAGCGCCTCGCGCTGAGCCATGGCGACCTGGCTGGCCCTATCCTCGGCCTCGATGTGCTCGTCGAGGGCCGTGGCCTCTTTCTCGAGTTGCCGCACCGCGTCGGAGGCATTCTTCTCCTCGCGGGTGATCTGGGTCAGCTTGCTGGTCACGGCGGCCACCGGGTCGGCGGCCGCGCGGATCACGGAATCAGCCCACGGCCGCCACCGCTGCTTGGTGAACTCGCTGATAGCGGCGAGGGCCTGCTCGGTCGTGTCACGCTCGTCACGCAGGCGCTGCAGCTGCTCCCAGCCGTCGGCGAGCTGGTTGATCTCGTCGTCGGCGATGGGCGGCAGGGCCACCCGGAACGCGTCCGTCAGGAACCTCAGGTCGAGACGATGGCCGATCTGCGGGGTTCGGACCACCCGCAAGATGCGGATGACCTGATCCAGCCAGGCGGCGCTGCTCCCGTATAGCGTGCGCGCGATGTCCTCACGGTAGGCGGTGCCCGAGCGGTGCGCGGTGAACCCCGGCACCTCACGGAACTGCCCCGGCTCGGCCACCACGCCCGCCTTGGCCAGTGTTAGCCCGGCCCGGACCCGTGCCGCGCCCTGCGCTGTGCACCACTGCACCTTCAGCGCGCCGTCGGCCCGCCGGGACTCGGCGTACAGCAGCAGGGTGAAGTACTCCTCGCTGGCGCCGCCCGCACTGGCGCCTCCCACGCTGCCGAACTCCAGCCACGCCCAGCCGCGGTTCTTCGCCTGCGTCGCGTCGCGCCGGTCCAGCGCATGACCGGTCGGCTCCACGTAATAGCGAAAGCGTTTCTCGCTCTGGCCGAGCGTGTCGATGTTGTGGCTGGAGATATCGCCCGCGATCAGCAGCAGGGTGGTCAGCGTCATCAGGGTCGACTTCCCGGACTCGTTCGCACCCTGGAGTTGCAGCCGCCCGTCGGCGTACCAGACCTCGGCGGCGTCGTACTCCCACAGGTTGACCACGCCGGCCCGCAGCGGCTGCCACCGTTCCGCCCTGGAAGGCGCGGGGAGCCCGCCGCGCAGCACCGTGTCCCGCCACGATGTCAAGTCGGGTGCCGGGGTCACCGGGTTTCCTCCAGCGTCGGTTCCCATACCGCCCGCGGATCGCGGTAGCGGCCGGCCACCGGCAGCACGCACCAGCCGTCGGTGACCGCCCTGATCAGGCCGAGTCCGGCGAGGATGGGCTCAACCGCCGACCGGAGCCGGGCCGGGGACTCGCTGAGCGCCTTGGTCAGTGCCCGGAGGTTCTCGGTGTAGACGCGTGCCACGACGGCGTCGACCTGCGCGTCGGTGAGCATGATCCGGCCGGACTCGTCGGGCTCACGTCCGGCGGTCGAGGAGTCGAGAACCTTGAGGGCGAACCAGCGCGCGGCGGTCGGGGCCGGGAACATCGGCGTGACCGCGGAACTCGCCGGCCGGTCCTCGGGCAGCCGGAGCAGCATGCCCTCGGCGCGGATCTCCACCACCCCTCCGGTCATGTCCGCGGCCTGCCCGGCCAGCCAGGAACGCTGCGACCTGGCGTATTCGGCGTCGAGCGGATGCAGGTCGGCGTAGAGCAGCGCGGTGTCCTCGACCAGGATGCGGAGAAGCCGCTGGCTCCGGGTATGCAGCCGGGAAGTCTCGTCGTCGCCGCCGTCCCATGGACCGTCAGCGTCCGGCTGGCCGGGCGCGAGCGCCAGTTCCACCGTATGAGGATCGGTGAACTGCAGCAGCGCTTCCCTGTCGACCTCGAATCCCGCGCCCACGCCGGTGCCTTCCTCTTCCCATTGCCGTAGCAGCGTCTCATCGGACGTGCGGCGGAGGAGGATACCGAGTTCGGAGAGGCGCTCGAGGCCGCGCACGAAGGCCTGCCGCTCCGCCCTCCGGTCGGGGTCGTAGGCGGTGAGGTGGGTACCCGCGGATAGCGCGCGGACCTCATCCGACAGCTCCTGCACGGTCGTGCTGGAATCGGTGTCCTCGCACGCGGCCGCAGCCAGCGCCAGCAGGACCAGCTCACGGCGGGCGGGCGGATCCCAGGGCGGCGGCGCGGCGGTACGGGCGGGACCGGCTGGGTCACGGTGCAGCCTGGCCACGCTTCCTGCGATCACCAGGCGGTATCCGAGCCTGGCGGCCGAGTCGGCCACGGTGGCACGGTGCCTGAGCACGGCGGCGAACAGGGCCGGCTGGACGCGGGCGGCGAGCAGCGGCGTGGCGAGCAAGCCGATGAATGCCTGCTGAGCCTGGGCCCGTGTGCTGTCGCGCTCGATGGTGTTCATGCCCGGCTGACCTCGATCCGCCAGTTTTCGCAGGCAAGCAAGCCGTCCGGCGTGGCCAGCAGTGCGGACGGCCGGGCCGGGGGAGCGGGGGAGGCCATCACGATCCACCGGTCGTCTCCGGTGAGCGCGGTCCGGGTCCCGCCGGCGTCGGGCGCCGTCCGCAGCACGGCGGTGAGCAGGTCCCAGACGATCCCGGCTTCCGTGCGACTGGAGATGGCGGGCCACTCGTCCAGGTGGGTACCGGACCGGGCCGCGATGGCTTGCTCGGCGCGCTCCGCCTCGGCCCGCTGCGCCTGCGCGGCCTGCCGGGCAGCCTGGCGTGCCGCCCGGTGGCTCGGCACGTGGGCGGGACGCCCCTTGACCGACTGGGTGCCGCGCTGACGCAAGGTCACGTCGATCGGAACCGCGGGGGCGTCCCAGAATGACGTGCGGGCCGGCGCATCCGGTTCGGCCGGCGTGCCGGACAGGTGGCGAGCGCTCCACAGCCCGGTGGCCGCGCTCCATGCCTGCCAGGCCGCCTCGTCGCTGTCGGCCGACTCGATCGCGGCGGCGATGCGCAGCAATTCGGCGCGGCGCGTCACCCGGCCGCCGGTGGCCAGCAGGGCCCGGGATCCCCGGAGCAGCGGCGTGACGGCGTCCCTGACCTGGCGCCGCAGCCGCAGCGCCTGACCGGAGCCGGGGCGGAACCAGGCGTCCAGGGTGTCCGCCG
>Ga0081540_1000465_pt1 | contig 40167 bp, 40 predicted proteins | sample TabmetS2T1R1_FD_71024 | JGI IMG/M metagenome (GOLD analysis project Ga0081540, IMG submission 71024) | Tabebuia heterophylla rhizosphere microbial communities from the University of Puerto Rico - S2T1R1 | ecosystem: Host-associated > Plants > Roots > Rhizosphere ...
GACGAGCCTCACGGACGCCATCAGCATCCCCGTCGCAATCTCGAGTCGATCCTCGCCCTGATCGCCGCGAGCGGCCTGGACGCCACCGTCAAGGCAAAGGCCGCGCGCATCTTCACCCGGCTCGGCGAGGCCGAGGCGCGCGTGCACGGAACCACCATCGACCAGGTGCACTTCCACGAGGTGGGCGCGGTAGACGCCATCGTGGACATTACGGGCGCCTGCATCGGGCTCCATCTGCTGGGCGTCGAGGCGGTGCACTGCTCGGCCTTGCCCGTGGGCGGCGGCTTCGTCACGGGCGCGCACGGCCGCATCCCCATTCCCGGTCCCGGCACGGCGGAGCTCCTGAAAGGCTTTCCCGTCGTGGACACGGGCGTGCGGCGCGAGCTGGTGACGCCGACGGGGGCGGCCATCCTCACCACGCTCGCCACCTCCGCCGGCACCATGCCCACCATGACCGTGGAGGCGGTCGGCTACGGCGCGGGCGACATGGATCTCGAGACGCCGAACGTGCTCCGCGTCTTTCTGGGACAGAGCACGGACTCGGGCGGCCGCGAGACCATCATGCAGGTCGAGACCACCGTGGACGACATGCAGCCACAGCTCTGGGAGGCCGTGATGGAGCGGCTGTTCGAGGCGGGCGCCCTCGATGTGTACCTGACCCCGGTAACGATGAAGAAGAGCCGGCCGGGCACCGTGCTCACCGCGCTGTGCTCGCCCGACAAGGTCACCCAGCTCTCGCGCGTGCTCTTCGAGGAGTCGTCCACCATCGGCGTCCGCTGGACGGCCTATCAACGCGAGCGCCTCGCGCGCGAGATGGTCAGCCTCACCACCGCCTACGGCGCCATCACCTTCAAGGTCTCGCGCCTCGGGGGCAGGGTGATCACGGCGACCCCGGAATTCGACGAGGTGCGACGCATCGCACGCGCCAAGGGCCTGCCCGTGCGCGAGGTGCTCGATCTCGCGCGGGCCGAAGGTCGCCGGCTGCTGTCGCCGTGATCTGCCCCGCCTGCACGAGCTGTGGGACGAGATCGTCCTCGCGGAGCGCTGGTCGGAGGGTGAGATGACAGCCAGGTTCGAGGCCGAGTGGTCCGCCCTCCACGGTGTCGGCTCGGTTGCCACCGGCGGCTGGAGCGGTGCAGCGCTGGCGGCGCTCGACTTCGCCGGCGTCAGGGGCGAGAAGGTCCTCTGCCCCTCCAACACGTTCATGGCGACGCCCCTCGCCATCGTGCACGCGGGCGCCGAGCCGGTCTTCGTCGACTGCAACCGCGACGACCTCTGCGTCTCCTTCGACGACTTCCAGCGCAAGGCGGACCGGCACCGGCCGCGGGCGGCGGTGCTCGTCCACGTCGGCGGCCACATCGCCTTCGACATCGAGCGCATCGCCGCCTACTGCCGGGACCACGGCATCTTCCTGCTCGAGGACTGCGCCCACGCCCACGGGGCCCGCTGGAGCGGGCGCCGCGCCGGGACCTGGGGAGACGCGGGCGCCTACTCCTTCTACGCGACGAAGACGGTCTCGACCGGCGAGGGCGGGATGCTCGTCTCCGCCAACGAGGAGCTGCTCGAGCACGCGCGCGCGTTCCGGAACTACGGCAAGCCGGACCATCGCGTCGAGGGGCTCAACCTGCGGATGAGCGAGTTCACGGCGGCGATCGGCATCGTGCAGACCGAGCGCCTCGACGAGATCGTCGCCCGCAAGAACGAGGTGGCCCGGGAGCGCCTCGACCCCGTCCATTCCGCCCGTCTCGAGCTGCCCGAAGGCATGACGTCGGGCCTCTACAAGTACATCGTCTTCGAGCCGATCGAGCGCTCGACGGGCAGGGTCTACGAGGAGCCCTGCCACCGGATCCTGGGCAGCGGCGATGACCTGCCGAACACCGACTGGGTCGCGGAGAACCACTGGTGCGCGCCGCTCTACTACGCGCCGGCCCTCGAGTCCGACCAGATTCCGGCCGAGGGAACGGCATGAGCCGCATCCTGGTCACCGGCGGGTCGGGTTTCATCGGCTCCCACGTCGTGGACAAGTTGGTGGCGGCCGGCTACGAGCCCCGCATCTACGACCTGCGGCACTCTCCGCATCACGAGCCCGGGGAGGTCGACACCGCGATCGGCGATCTGCTCGACGGCGAGACGCTGAGGCGGGCGATGGAGGACTGCGAGGCGGTGGTGCACCTCGCGGCCTATGCCGATGTCGGCGTCGTCGCAGACGAGCCCGTCTCGGCGGAGGAGTGCAACGCGCGCGGCACCATGGCGGTGCTCGAGGCCGCGCGCGCAACCGGCACCAGGGTGCTGTATGGCAGCACGATCTGGGTGTACGGGAACTCGGGCGACGGCGCGATCGACGAGGAATCGCCGATCGGCATGCCGGACCATCTCTACACGGCCAGCAAGCTGGCCGGCGAGATGTACTGCACCTCCTACGCGGAGCTCTACGACGTGCGCTGCACGATCCTGCGCTTCGGCATCCCATACGGCCCTCGCGCACGACCCGCCGCGGTGATTCCGATCTTCATCTCGAAGGCGCTGAAGGGTGAGCCGCTGACGATCGCCGGCGACGGCCTGCAGACGCGCCGCTTCGTCTACGTCGAGGACCTGGCCGACGGTGTCGTCGCGGCCCTGGAGCGCGGGGGGCAGGATCGGATCTACAACCTCGCCGGCGACGAGACGGTCACGATTCGCGAGCTCGCCGAGGTCGTCTCTGACGTGGTCGGCGACACGGAGATCGTGCACACACCCGGGCGGAGCGGCGACTTCGGCGGCGCCGTCATCTCCAACGAGCGCGCCTTCACCGAGCTCGGCTGGCGGGCCTCCACCCCGCTCCGGGCGGGCGTCGGGCGCTACCTGGCCTGGCTCGAGCCCGAGCGGACCCCGGCGCCCGAGGCGGTCGAGGAGGGGCTCCCCGACCTCGCCCCCTCCGCCCAGGCTCGCGGCCGAACCGAGCTTCCCGCCTGGGCCACCTCCGCGGCTCAATCGTGGCCGAGCACGTGGATCGTCGGACTCGCCTGTTTCGCGGGCACGGCGATCCCGTCGATGATCGCCGCTCGCAGCGATGACTTCGGGACGGGCCAGGTGGGCTACGTCGCGATCACCTGCCTGATCGCGATCCTCGCCTCGCTCAGCCTGCTGCCTCTGGGCCCGGGCGGTGGCCGCCCCGCCGGCGGGGGCGTGATCGCGGGCTGGCTGCTCGTGGGCTACGCGCTCCTGGAGACGATGCCCTGGACACGCCACCTCCTGAACCTGGGCGTGCCGCACAGGGGCACGATCGCCCTGAGCGCGATCGGCATCGCCATCGCGCTGGTGGTGACCGCCGCCGCCCTCCGCTGGCGCGGTGACGGAGAAGCCGCCACCGACACGGTCAGCTAGCCAGCTTCAGCCCCGCGTCTTCAATGGCGTCGAGGATCGCGGGCAGCGCCGCGACCGTGCCGCGCCAGCAATCGGGCTCGCTGTAGTGATCGGCGTCGTGGAGCAACAGCACGTCGCCGGCGCGAAGGTCGTGCGTCACCTCCGACGTGATCGCCTCGGGCGGACGACCCGCGCGCCAATCGTGGCCCCAGCGTGACCAGAGCAGCGGCTCCAATCCCCGCGCCCTGACCTCGACGATGCCCGGGAAGCTGAAGATCCCGTAGGGGGGCCGGTAGCGGCCCGGGCGCCGTCCGATCGCCTCCTCGATCGAGGCGATTCCGCGCTCCAGGTCCTCGACGAAGGCCCGCGGCGTGAGCCGCAGGACGTTGCGGTGGCGAAACCCGTGCAGCGCCACGGTGTTCCCGGCTGCCGCGATCTCGGCCGCGAGCGCGGGATTGCGCTTCACCTGCTCACCGCAGAGGAAGAAGATCGCCGTGGCGCCGCGGGCGGCGAGCGCCTCGAGCACGGCCGGGGTCCCCCGCCGGTGGGGCCCGTCGTCGAAGGTGAGCGCGACGGCGCCGTCGCGGTCGATCCGCCGCGGCAGGCCGAGCAGCCCGGCGACGCTCGGCACGACGGGGGCGAGCGCGGGTGACCACCAGGCGGCCGCGGCAGCGGCCGCTGTGAAGAACAGGGGACGGCGGATGGCAGGATGGTGCCACTCATGGACGGGGAGCTCGCTCTCGGCTTTGCCCTGGCGCTGGCCGCTGCCTGTTGCTACGAGACGGGCTACGCCCTCCAGGCGCTCGAGGCGAGGCGGGCGCCGCCCGAGCGCGCCCTCCGGCCCTCGCTGGTTGGCCATCTCATCCGCCGCCCGGTGTGGGTGGGCGGCATCGCCCTCGCGCTGCTCGGCTGGCCGCTGCAGATAGCGGCCCTGTCTCAGGCCCCCCTGACCCTGGTGCAGCCCGTCCTGGCGCTCGGGCTGCTCCTCCTGCTCGCGCTCGGCGTCCGGGTGCTGGGCGAGCGGGTCGGACCGAGGGAGCTGGTCGCGGTGCTGCTGATCATCGGCTCCGTCGCCGTCTTCGCCTGGGCGGCGCCCCGCGATTCGGGCGACGTCGAGCGCGGCGCCGGGCTCGTCGTGGCCCTCGCGATCCTGATCGCGGCGACGCTCGCGCCGTACGCGATCAGCCTCATCCGGCGCGGGGCGCATCCGATGCTGCTCCTCGTGGCAAGCGCCGGGGCGGCCGACGGCCTCGCGGCGTTCGTCGCCAAGATCGTCGCCCAGGACGCCTCGGACGGGGCCCTGGTGGGCGTCGTCCTCTGGGCGGGACTGGTCGCGGCCGTCGTGATCATCGGGTTGGTCAGCGAGTCGACGGCTCTGCAGCGCTTCGCGGCGACCCGGGTCGCCCCCACTGTCCTCGTCATGCAGATCGTGATCCCGGTGGTGCTGGCCCCCCTCGTCGGAGGCGAGGGCTGGGGGGACACCCCGCTGGGAGGGGCCGTCCTGGCAGTCGCCCTGGCGACGATCGCCGTCGGCGCCGGCCTCCTGGCTAGCTCACCCGCCGTCGCCCAGTTGGCCGTCGGCGAAGCGGACCTTGTCCAGCACGACTGAGGCGGCCGTCGGCAGCTCCACAAACGAGCCGTTGGGCTCGGGCTTGGCGGCGAGCGCCCGAGCCAACGCCCCCGGCAGCTCCTCGCGGGTGCCCGCGACCTCGGCCAGGCCGAAACGGGTGAACGCCTCGTTGTTGGCGCGAACGTGTCCGACTCCCCAGCCGTAGGAAACGACGCCGCAGCCGCTCATGATCGCCTCGAGCACCGTCAGCCCCGCGGTCGAATGCACGAGCAGGTCGGCGGCGGCGAACCAGTCCGGCATCCGATCGGTGAAGCCCTCGACCAGCACGCGCGGCTGCGACGCGAAGCGCGCGGCGAGAGTCGAGCGCAGATCGCTGTTGCGACCGCAGAGGCAGACGACCGTTGCTCCCGGAAGGGCGAGCGCCTCCTCGGCCGCCCCCTGGAGGTCGCCGACCGCCCATCCCCCTCCGGAGACGATCACCACAGGCCCGTCCGCCGGGAGGCCCAGCTCCCGCCTCGCCTCGGCCGGCTCGCGCGGCTCGTAGAAGCGCTCGTCCGTCAGCCCCCGCACGCAGACGATCTCACTCGCCGGGGCGATCCCCCGCACCTCCTCGTTCGACTCGGGATGGGTGATCAGGTGGAGGTCGACGCCCGGATGAGCCCAGTAGCGCAGCGCGGCGAGGTCGGTGATCGCGGAGACGACCGGCACGTCGATCCTCCCCCTGCGACGGAGCTCGCCGAGCACCTCGCTCGAACCGGGGTAGGTCGAGATCACCACATCGGGGTCCCGCTCCAGAACCGCCCGGCGGATCGGCCTGGCGCCGAGCCACTGCGTCAGCCTCGCGCCGAGCCACCGGGTTGGGGCCACATCGGTGATCAGCGTGTACGAGAGGTCGAAGACCCGGTTCCCCCACTTCGAGTGAAAGCGCGAGCTGTCCAGCACCAGCCGGCGGGCGGCCGGATTCACCAGTGCCAGCGAATCGACGATCTCGATCTCGGCGTCCGGTGCCTCGGCGCGAATCCCATCGGCCAGGACGCGGGCGGGGAGGTCGTGGCCCTCCCCGATCGATGCGCTGAAGACGAGGACCTTCAATCAGCGCGGCGGGAGCTGGGAGCGGCGCATCAGCGGCCCGAGGAACCAGAAGCCCGCGAAGGCGGCGAGAATCACGGCGGTGCTGACGATCGCGGTCGCGGTGCTGAAGAGGAAGCTGCTGATCAGGGCGATCACGCCCGAGATTGCGATCGCAAGCAGCAGCAGCCCCACAAGAGCGAGGTTGTTCGCGGTCGTGACGATGAACTCCTTCTGCTGGCGCCGGAAGAGGATCCGGTGCCCCACGGTCGGTGCCGTGAGCAGCACGGTGGCGAGGGCCACGCAGAGGAGCACGGCGAAGTAGAGCTTCTCCTCGAAGCCACTGAGGTCGTCAAAGCGGTTCGTGAAGGGGACGGTGAGGAGAAACGCGAACAGCACCTGTACCCCGGGCAGCGCCACACGCAGCTCCTGGAGCAGGTCGGAGAGGTTGCGGTCCGCGCGCGCCTCCTCCGACTCCTCCCTGCCGCTTGCGGTCTCTGCCACGGGACGGCCGCTAGGCGTGCTTGACGGCGATCGCCTCGATCGTGTGCGCAGCCGTCTCGGTGGAGTCGATCGCCCGCTCGAGCAGCCCGAAGATGTCCTTCCACCGGATCACCACCATCGGGTCGATCCCATTGGAGAAGAGCGAGGCGAGCGCCTCCCTCCAGACACGATCCCCCTCATTCTCGAGGCGATGGATCTCGACCCAGTACCCCTCGAGGTCCTTGAAGCCGCGCAGGTCGTTGAGCAGGCCGGCCACCTGATCGCACGACTCGGCGAGGATCATGGAGAGCTCGTGCGCCTGCTCCATCGGCGCCTCGATCTGGAAGAGACCCATGAAGTCGGCGGCCTCCTCGATGTCGTCGATGATGTCGTCGAGCTGGGTGGCGAGGGCATAGAGGTCGGCGCTGTCGACTCCCCTCGGCGGATCCACGTTCAGCCTGCGAACGATCTCCTGCGTGATCCGGTCACCCTCCTGCTCGGCCTTGAGGATGTCCCGGGCGACCCCCCGCTCCTCGGGCCACGTGTCGAACATATGCTGGAGGAGCTGGGCGCCGCGCAGGATGTTCGCCCCCGACTCGGCGAGGAGCTCGAAGTAGGCAGTGTCCCTGCTTGTCGCCGAGCGGAGCGGCACCTGAGGCCAAGCTACCAGAGGGCTTTCAGAGCGACCACACCCAATCCGCGGCCGTCAGCCACTGACTTGGACGGCCTCCTCCGCCCGCTTCGAGTGCACCTCCAACAGCTCGTTCTGCAGGCTGCGAGGCGGATCGCCGTCGGGCGACAGGCGCGACCAGACGCCGTCGCTGCCGAGCTCCCAGGCGTTGGTGTTGTCCGCGAACGCGCGATCGAGCACGTCCGAGAGCTGAGCGCGATTGGCCTCGTCTTCGACCGGCGCGACGAGCTCGACCCGGTTGTACAGGTTGCGCGGCATCAGGTCCGCGGAGCCGATGAAGATGGTGCTCTCGTCCGGGTGCTCGAACGAGTAGATCCTGGAGTGCTCGAGAAAGCGCCCGACGATCGAGACGACCCGGATGTTCTCCGACACGCCCGGGACGCCCGGGCGCAGCGCGCAGATCCCCCGCACGTTGAGCTCGACCTGCACCCCCGCCTGGGATGCCTCATAGAGCGCCTGGATGCAGGGCGGATCCAGGAGCGAGTTCATCTTCATCCGGATCCGCGACGGGTGCTCCGGCGAATGCGCATCGATCGCCTCCTGGATCCGGCCGATGATCCCGTCCTTGAGATTGAACGGCGCGACCAGAACCCGCTTGTAGCCGCTCGGGCGCGCGTAGCCGGTCAGGTAGTTGAACATCTCCGCAATGTCATCGCCGATCTCCTGGTCTGCGGTGAAAAGGCCGAAATCGGTGTAGATCCGGGCGGTCTTCGGGTTGTAGTTGCCGGTCCCGATGTGCACGTAGTTGCGGACCCCGTCGCCCTCGCGGCGCGCGATCAGGATGCACTTGACGTGGGTCTTGAGGCCGGGGATGCCGTAGACGACGTGGACTCCGGCCTCCTCCAGCGCCCTCGCCCAGCGGATGTTGGCGCTCTCGTCGAAGCGCGCCTTCAACTCCACCAGGCAGACCGCCTGCTTGCCGCGCTCCGAGGCGTCGATCAGCGCCGGGACCAGCGGCGAATCGGCGCTCGTCCGGTAGATCGTCTCCTTGATCGCCAGGACGTTCGGGTCCTCGACGGCCTGGCGGACGAAGCGCTCCACCGAGCTCGTGAAGGAGTCATAGGGGTGGTGCACCAGGATGTCGCCCTGCCTCATGGCCCCGAAGACATCGACCTCGCGGTGCGTGCGGCTGCCCTGCTGCAGCTGCGGCGGGGTCACGGCCTGCCACGACGGGTAGCGGAGCTCCCGGTGTCCCTGGATCGAATAGATGTCGGTGAGGTCGTCCAGACCGATGAGGCCGGGCACCTCGTAGACCTGCTGGGCGCCGATCTCCATCGCCTCGACGAGCTGATCGAGCAGGCGCGGTTCCATGTCAGGTGAGATCTCCAGCCGGACGACCTCTCCGAACCGGCGCCGCCGGACCTCCTCCTCGACGGCCAGCAGGAGGTCGTCGGCCTCGTCGGAAACGTCGTAGTCCGTGTCGCGGGTGACCCTGAACAGGGAGTAGTGGAGGATCTCCATTCCCGGGAACAGGTCGTCGAGGTTGGCGGCGATCACGTCCTCGAGGGGCACGAAGGTGAGGCCACCATCGCCGATGGCCAGGAACCGGCGGAGGAGCTCCTTAGGCACCTTCACCCGGGCGGCGACCTCCTCTCCCTTCTCGGGATTGCGGAGCAGGACGCCGAGGCTGAGCGACAGGTTCGAGATGTAGGGGAAGGGACGGCCGCGGCCGATCACCAGTGGAGTGAGCGCCGGGAAGACCTGGCTGGTGAAGAGGTGCTCGACCTCCTCCCGCTCCGGTCCGTCGGCGTCTCTCACCGAGATGATCCGGATGCCGTGCTCGGCAAGGGCCGGCTCGATCTCCTCCTCGAAGCAGTGGGTGAGTCGCTCGCGGAGGTCGATCGTCCGCTGGCGGATCAGCCGAAGCCCGTCGGCCGGCGAGATCGCGTCGGCGCCTCGCGCGTCGATCTTCTGCTCCACCTTCTCGTGCAGGCCGGCGACCCGGACCATGAAGAACTCGTCGAGGTTGTCCTCGTAGATCGCGCTGAAGTTGACCCGCTCGAGCAGCGGGACGCGGGGGTCTTCGGCGAGCTGCAGGACCCGGTCGTTGAAGTCGAGCCAGGAGAGCTCGCGGTTGAAGTACAGCGAGGGGTCGCCGAGGTCTGGTTCGGTGGCGGTGGTCCTGATCGCCTCAGGAGCGAGCGCGGCGCCACCTCCTCCGTCCGCGGCCGGCCCGCTCGACTCGGTCGTCTGGGCTAGCTCGTCGGTCACGCCCTCATATTAGGGGCGCTGCCTAAGCGGCCCTGACCAGCTTGATGCGCGGCTCCTCGGCCGGCTCGGTGACGCGGTCGTAGCCGTCGGCGAGCTGACGCATGCAGGCCTCCCAGGTGCGCTCCCGCGCCGCCTCGCGGGCCTGGCGGCCGAGCTTCGCGCGCCATGCCGGCGAGTCCGCGAGCTGGAGGATCGCCGCAGCGAGCATCGCCGGGTCTGGGTCGCAGAGACGGCCGGTCTCTCCATCGACCACGATCGATGAGGGGCCGCCCTCGTCCACCGCGACCGCCGGGACGCCGCTCGCCGCCGCCTCGACCAGCACCTGGCCGAAGGTGTCGGTGCGGCTGCAGAAGAGGAACATGTCGGCGCTGGCGTGGGCCCGGGCGAACTCGTCGCCCTCGAGCCAGCCGAGGAACGTCGCCTGCTCGCCCAGTCGCTCTCTCAGCAGCTCCTCCTCCGGCCCGCCGCCGGCCAACAGCAGGTGGAGGCGCGAGTCCGTGGCGTGAGCCCGCAGGAAGGACTCGACCAGCAGGTCGGCACCCTTCTCCTTGGTCAGGCGGCCGGCGTAGAGAACCTTGATGGTGCGAGGGTCCGCCGCAGGCGAAGCCGAGGCGGAACCCGTCTTATGGCGAAGCCATTCGAGATCCTTCAATTCGGGCGAAAAGCGCGAGGTGTCCACGCCCCGCCCCCAGCGGCCGATCAGCGAGCGCTCGACGCCGAGGCGGGTGAGCGACTCGTCGCTCGCCGGGCTCGGGGAGAGGACCCGGCGACACTGCCGGTAGAAGATCGAGAGGGCCATGTCGACGCCCTGCTCGAGCTCCGGCGAGGAGGAGCGGAGCCCGGCGTACGCGGCGAGCTCGGTGTGCCAGCTGCCGATCACCGGCAGGTCCATGATCCGCGCGATCAGCCCGGCGATGACGCCGGACGGGCCCGGAGAGGTCAGATGGACCGCCTCGAAATGCCCCTCTGCCAGCGCCTCGACCATCGCGGGCAGGCTCGGCATGCCGACCTGGAGGCCGGCATAGAAGGGGATGTCGACCTCGGCGACAGCCGGGAGGCGCCTGTCGACATTGCGATCTGTGCCGATCACCTCGACGTCGTATCCGGGGACCCCCATCTCGCGGACCCGCTCGATCGTCCTGGTGACGCCATGCACGCTCCCGATCGCATCGGCGATCAGCGCGACGCGCGCCGGGCCCTCGGATGGATTGAGCTTCGCCTTCTCCTTGCCCAGGAACGCCGCCGCCGGCGCGTACGGGATCGCCGGGATCGCCGCGGCGAACAGGTTCCGTCCCGTCTCCACGGCGTCGGTGGCGAGGTCGAAGGGCTCGCCGTTCTCGGTGAGGCGGTAGACCGTTTCATCGACGACCAGGCGCAGACGCCGCTCGTGAACCTGCCTCGCCCGCCGCGCCAGGGCGGCATGGCTGAAGTCGTCGCTCTGCATGTGGTCGATCAGCGCCCGTCCGGGCTCCAGGCCGACGGCGTCGACGAAGGCGTCGAGCAGAGCACGCGCGTCCCGCGGCCCGAGGTCCCCGTTCGCCTCGCCTTGCCTCAGGTTGCCCTCGCTCATCACTCGCTCGGCGATCTTCAGGATTGCGTCCGGGTCCGGCGCGGCGCCTCCCGTCGCGATGTCCCCGTTCAGCATCAGCGCCCTGGTGCCGAGGGCCATCGCCGCGTGCGCCCACTTGGCGGCGCTGCCCTGCTCGCCGCGGGCCTCGGCGTGTCCCTCGCGGATGTGGCGCAGAAACTCTTCCGGCGTGGCCGCGGGCGGCGTTTCTGTGAACGTCCGCCCGATGTCCACGCCGGCGTGGTCATCCGAGCCGCCGGTGCCGGTACCACCGTGCGTCTCGATGTAGATCGCGGCCGGCATGTTGAGCTCGCGCGCGCGGGATCCGTTGCGCGTCTCCCAGACCGGGAACAACTGCGCGAGCTTCCTGCGATGCGCCGGAGAGAGAGGCGCCTCGACCGCGTAGAAGGGGTGAGCGAGAGAACAGGTGATCTCGTGCGAGTGGAGGTACTCGGCGCACGCTTCGAGATCGCGGTTGTGCTCCTGCAGCCAGGCATGGTCGTCGGGGGTGATCCCGAAACAGAGGAGGTGCACCGCCTGCGGCTCGCCGCGGAACCAGGTCGTCAGCTCCTCGGAGATGAAGACGTCGTCGCGATCGGCGATCTCCAGGCAGCCGTCGATCGTGTCGTGGTCGGTGATCGTCACGAAGTCCATGCCTCGCCGCTTGGCGAGCTCATGGACCTCCTCCGGAGGCGTCGCGCACTCGGGAAGGCCGAGGCTTCGCTGGATCCCGAGCTTCGAGACCTCCGAGGCGGTCGAGTGACAGTGCAGATCCACCCTGGCAGTGGCAATCGGGTTCATCGTTGACCCTTTCTCTTTGCTCTCCTGTTTCGCCCTCAGGGTCGTCGTTTGCAGGGGAAATCCCGTTACAAGATGGTTGTTTCGACGTAAAGAGGTCGTGAACGGCGGCATTGCCAGACTGCGCTCGCGTGGGCGTTGCGTTCGAGAGGGGAGTGCCCGACGGGGCACTCTGGAGTGGAGAGGCGGAGGCCTCCCGGCTGCTCGCGAGCCTTCGTCCCTGCGCCTGCCGAGGCATCGCGCGCGATCAGCTGATCACGCTCACCGAGGGAGTCCTGGTGCACGAGGACCGCGGCCAGTGGATGCCCATCAGCGACGGGGACGTCGAGGTCTCCTCCCCCGCCGCCGACCGCCTGCTCGTCTCGATCGAGCCGTCCGACGAGGGCTGGCTCCGCCTCGGCGCGAGCTGGCCGCTGCTCGACGGCGAGCGGGTCACGGGGCTCGGGGCGCGCCACGGCCTCGACTTCGACCAGCGGGGGCGCCAGATCCAGCTCGGCGCGGACCGCCGCTACACCGGACCCGACTGCCCGCCTGAGCTGCTCGAGCAGGGAGGCATCCCTCAGGGGGATTACGCGCCGGTCCCCTGGCTGCTCTCCTCCGCCGGCTGGGCGGCGTGGGTGGAGACCTCGGGACCGGGGGTCGAGGTCGACCTGACCGATGACCAGGTGACCGTCTCGATCCGCTCCGCCGCCGGGCCGCTGCGGCTGCACCTGCTGGTGGGCCCGACGCCGGCCGCTCGACTGCGCGCCTTTCTCCGCGAGACCGGACTCCCGATGCTGATGCCGGAGTGGGCCTACGGCCACTGGAAGAGCCGCGACGTCTACGAGCACCAGGACGACGTCGAGGACGACTGGCGGGGTTACCGCGAACACGACCTCCCTCTCGACGCGATCGTGATCGACTCGCCCTGGGAGACGCAGTACAACACCTGGCGCTTCAACCCGAACCAGTTCCCTGACTCCGAGGGGCTCGTTCGCGGCATGCGTGACGACGGCGTGCGGACGGTCGTCTGGGTGACGCCCTGGGTCAACCTGGAGTCGGTCGACGGCCAGCGCCCACCGGATCCGGAGTCCGAGCGGCTCCACGCACAGCCGGCGGAGAACTACGCCGATGGCGCGGAGGCGGGCCACTACGTCAGGGCGGGCACGGGCGACCCCTACGTCGGGCGGTGGTGGATGGGCACCGGCTCGATCGTGGACTTCACCTCGGAGGCCGCCCGCGACTGGTGGCGCGAGCTGTCGCGCCCCGTGTTCGAGCTCGGCGTGGAGGGCGTGAAGGCCGACGACGGCGAGGGCTACTACTTCCCGGCCGACGCTCAGCTCGCCGACGGGCGGACCGGGGCCGAGGCGGCCTGGGGATACGGGCGGCTCTACCGGGAGACGACGCAGGCGGCGCTCGATGCCGTGCACGGGGAGCAGCGGGGAGTGGTCTTCGGCCGCTCCGGCTGGATCGGCCAGCAGGCGATCGGGATGCTCTGGGGCGGCGACCAGGCCTCGGACTTCTGGTCTCTGCGGGTGCTGCTCGCCTCCCTGCTCACCTCGGCGGCAAGCGGCTTCTCCAACCTCTCGCACGATGTCGGCGGCTACCTCGGCCGTCGCCTGGCCGAGCGCTGCGAGCCCGAGCTGCTGGTTCGCTGGGCGCAGCTCGGCGCACTCTCCCCGCTGATGCAGGCGCACGGGCGCTTCCAGCAGGAGGCCTGGACCTACGACGGGAGGGTCCTCGACCTCTACCGGGAGGCCGTGGTCCTGCACGAGCGCCTCGTCCCCTACATCAGGGCCGCCGCCTGGACGGCCGCGCGCGCCGGGCTGCCGATCATGCGGCCGCTCTGCCTGATCGATCCCGACGATCCGGAGGGCTGGGCGATTCCGGACTCCTACTTCCTCGGTCCCTCTCTCTGGGTCGCCCCCGTGCTCGACGAGGGAGCCACCGAACGGCGGCTCTACCTCCCCCGCGGGAACTGGATCGACTGGTGGACCGAAGAGCAGATCGAGGGAGGGCGCTGGATCGACGCGGAAGCACCTCTGGAGCGGATCCCGCTCTGGGTGCGCGCCGGGTCGCTGCTGGTCACCTATCCGCCGGCCGAGATCGCACGAGGCCTCGGCGAGGAGGAATCATCGCGACCGCTCGAGGCGACGCTCTGGGGCGAACCTCGTCTGGGTCATGTCTCGGCGCGCCTGGCCGACGGGACGAAGATCGGCTGGCGAAGGGGAACCTGGACAGTCGCCCCGGATCGACCCGTGACCTTCGTCGAAACCTGATTTCGAAGGATTGACCCCCGTTTTCCGGGGTCAATCGCACGAAACTCGGCTTCAGCTCGGCTGTGGAGGGAAAGGCAGCGGCCCGTCGCCGCTCTCGGTGCGGTGTTCGGCCCTCCCCTCCCCCTCTTCGGTGCGGTGCTCGGCCGGCTCTTGCTCCTCTTCCGGGCGCGGTTCGAGCTGCCCGAGGGCGCGCTCCCGATCGAGGCGAGCCTGTTCGGCCTGCGCCTCCGCCTGGCGAGCCGCCCGCTCGGCGGCCTCCGCGCGCTTCCGAGCCAGCTCCGCGGCCTTGGCCGTGCGGCGGGCCTCGCGCGCTCGTACCAGATGCGCTTCGACCGTTCGGTCCAGACGCACCCAGGTGCCGGTCTGCTCCTGGCGCTTCCAGAAGGCGCGGAAGCGATCCTCGAGCAGGTCCCGGCGGGCTCCGAGATAGACCGCGAGCACGTCGAGGCCGCGATAGGCGGTGCGATGCGGCGCCCGCGCCGCCAGCCTTGGATCGAGGTCGGGCGCCCGCCCCGCCTTCGCCCTGACGGCCTCGGCGTCGCGGCGCTGCAGGCCCCTCGCGTGCTCCCGGGCCCGGGGCCCCATCACGTCGCAGTCGTGGATCTCCCCGAGGATGTCCTGGAGATCCCGTGCACGCCGGCGCGCCGTGTCGGCCGGCTTGCCGAAGATGAACCCGGTCAGCTCGAGCACGTAGCGCAGCCGCTTCGCCGCGATCCGCATGTCGTGCTGGGCCTTGGTCTTGCCGTCGAGGGCCCCGGGGGCCAGCTCGAGCATCTCGTCGAGCCTCACCTCGATGATGCGAGCGGCGTTCTCGCCCAGCGAGCGGTCCGGATCGAGCTTCTTGACCTGGCGGGCCTTCACGCCTCCGCGCTCCTGGCCGTGGCGACCAGCTCCGTGAGCCTCTCCCGCAGCGCGGCCAGATTGGTGCTCTCCACCAGGGACTCCAGCCGGCGATTCGCCTGATCCTGTTCCTCGACGAGCTGCCCCACCAACGAGTCGATGCCCCGGCGGTCCGGCGTGGGCATCTGCCGGTTGAAGGCCCCCAGCGCGGCGATCGACACGTCGCGGTCGCGACGCTCGCCCAGCGCGTCGGCGAGCCGCTTCACCTCGCGCAGCGCCTCCTCGTACTGCTCGGCCGCGAAGCAGGGCTCGAAGATCTCGAGGGCGGCCCGCAGCCTTCGCGTCGCCACCCGCATGTCGTGAACGCGCTCGATGTCGCTCGTGTCCAGCACCCCCTGGGCGTTGTCGGTGAGCTCCGCCGAGCGCACCGAGACGATCCGGACAGCGGCGTCGGCGTAGGACTGATCGGCCGAGAGGTCGGGAATTGGCTTCGCCTTGGCCACGAACGCTGAGACACGCTACCGCTACGGCCGTGGCGGCGGCGGCGGGCGCCGGGGCGGCGCCGTGCCGAGGAGCAGCTCCTCGAGCCCGGTGAGAGACCGGGCCAGTCCGTCGCGCTCCGGTGGCGGCAGTCTCCTCAGCACCGGATCCAGGCGGCGCTTAAGCAGACGGCGGGCCGACCGAAGGACCGACCTTCCGGCGGTGGTCAATTCGAGCGCCTGGCGCCTGCGGTCGTCTCCGGCGACTCGCTCCACCAGCCCGGCGGCCGCGAGCGAGGAGACGAGCTGCGAGACCGCGGATCTGGACACCGCCGCCCCCTCGGCCAGGTCGGTGGCGCTCGCGTCCCGGTGATCGAGCCGCTCCAGGGCGAGGTACTGGGCCACGCTCAGAGCCGGGTCGTGCTCGGCGAGCGAACGCTCCACCCAGCGACCGACCTGCGGCGCCACCCTCGCCAGCACCGTCGCGGCGTCCTCTCCCCTGGCGGGTTTCCTTGGCGGCATCGCGAAGTAGTTTAGTTTGCTTAACTATTAAGCGTGCTGAACGCAATCAGCCTACCTGGACGACGGCCATGAGCTCCGCGGTCGCTCATCTCGGGGCGCTGGGAGTGCTGCTGCTGATGATCCCCGAGAGCGCCTGCCTCCCCGTTCCCTCCGAGCTGACGCTGATGGCGGCCGGCTTCGCCGTACACCGGGGTGCCTTCGGCCTGCCGGTGGCGATCGCCGCCGGGACCCTCGGCAACCTGATCGGCTCCCTGATCGCCTACGAGGCGGGTAGGCGGGGAGCACTGCGCCTGCCGGGGGAGGCGATCCGGCGGCAGTGCGAGCGCCTGTTCTCGAGACACGGTCGGGCCGCGGTGTTCGTGGCCCGCCTGCTGCCTCTCGCCCGCTCGTTCGTCTCGCTGCCAGCCGGACAGGCCGGCGTGCCCCTCCTCTCCTTCGTCGCGATGACGACCGCCGGCTGCGCGATCTGGAGCGCCGCCTTCGTGCTCGCCGGCGACCTCAGCGGCGCCGCCTGGCACTCGGTTGCCGCCGGCGTGGGTCATGCGGGCTGGCTCCTGGCCGGCCTGATCCTGGCGGGACTCCTTTGTTACGGTCGGATGGAGGCCCACTCGCGGCCCCCGGCAAGGGATGAGCCGGATCGATGAGTTTCGACCGCCCTGGTCGTCGTAACGAACGAGAAACCCTTCCGGGGAAGGACGATGAGCACCCAGTCACAACTAGCGATCGAGGCGACCGCCCTCGAGAAGTCCTTCGGCGACACGCAGGCGGTGTCCGGCGTGGACCTCGCCGTGCGCCGCGGCAGCGTCTACGGGATGCTCGGGCCAAACGGCGCCGGCAAGACCACCACCATCCGGATGCTGGCCACCCTCCTGCGCCCCGACGGCGGGGAGGCCCGCGTGCTGGGCCACGACGTCGTCCGCGAGGCCGATGAGGTACGGCGCGCGATCAGCCTCACCGGCCAGCTGGCCTCGGTCGACGAGGATCTGACTGGGCGCGAGAACCTGATCCTGATCGGCAGACTGCTCGGCTACCCCCGCGCCGAGGCGAAGGGACGCGCGGACGACCTGCTCGAGGCGTTTGGCCTCGCCGATGCGAGCGGGCGACTGGTGAAGAACTACTCGGGCGGCATGCGTCGCCGCCTGGACATCGCCGCGAGCCTCGTCGTCACTCCAGACCTGATGATCCTGGACGAGCCGACCACCGGTCTCGACCCACGCTCACGGAACGAGGTCTGGGCGATCATCCGCGCCCTCGCCGGCGGCGGCACCACCGTCCTGCTCTGCACCCAATACCTCGACGAGGCCGACCAGCTCGCGGACGGGATCGCGGTGATCGACCAGGGAAAGGTGATCGCGGAGGGAACCCCGGCCCAGCTCAAGGCCTCCGTCGGCTCGGGCACCCTCCGGATCCGCCTGCTCGATCCCGAGCAGAGGCCGATCGCCGAGCCGGTCGTCGCACGGGCGTTCAGCTGCGAGGTTCACTTCGAGACCGATCCGGCCGCACTGTCTGCGCCCTGCGGGAGCGCCGACCAAGCGGCCGAGGTCGTCGGCGAGCTCTCGCGCCAGGGGATCGAGGTCGCGAACTTCTCACTCGGCCAGCCGAGCCTGGACGAGGTCTTCCTCGCCCTCACCGGGCACACCGCCGAGGACGTCGCGAGCGACGGCGATGGTCAGGTCAAGGAGGAGGTGAAGTCATGAGCACTCCCGAGGCAGAGGCCACCCAGGCCCCCGCCCTGCAGGAGCCGGCGCTCCGCAAGGCGCTCGCCTCCTCGCGGCCGAAGAGGGCAAGCGCGCTCACCGCCACCCTCACCTTCGGCTGGCGGGGGATGCTGAAGGTGAAGCACGTCCCAGAGCAGCTGATCGACGTGACGATCACCCCGGTGATGTTCACGCTGCTCTTCACCTACCTCTTCGGCGGCGCCGTCGCCGGTTCCACCAGCGCCTACCGCGACTTCATCCTCCCGGGGATCCTGGTGGTCGCCGTTCTCTTCACCACGGTCTACTCCGGGATCGCGATCAACACCGACGTCACCCGGGGCGTCGTCGACCGCTTCCGCTCTCTGCCGATCTGGCCGTCGGCGCCGCTCCTCGGCGCCTTGATCGGCGACATGGTCCGCTATCTGGTCGCCGCGACCGTGATCATCGTCCTCGGCCTGATTCTCGGATTCCGGCCCAGCAACGGCGTCCCGGGCGTTCTCGCTTCCGTCGGCCTCGTCGTGCTCTTCTCCTTCGGTCTCTCCTGGGTGTTCACGAGCCTCGGGCTCCTGATGCGATCGCCCAACGCGACGATGAACGCCGGCTTCATGTTCATCTTCCCGCTCACCTTCCTCAGCAACGTCTACGTGGAGCCCAACACGCTGCCCTCGGGCCTGGAGGCGTTCGTGAACGCGAACCCCATCTCCCACCTGACCAGCGCCTGCCGGGGGCTGATGGACGGTTCCCTGGACGCCGAGAACCTGATCGTCGTCCTGGGGACGACCGCGCTGCTGACCGCGGTCTTCCTGCCCCTGACGACCCACCTCTACCGCAGGGCCTAGGCGGCGAGCCTCTCCTCGGACCCGTCCCGGTTGCCGTTCAGCAGGGTGAGGATGATCCCCTCGCGCAGGCCGCCCCTCCCGATCTGCAGTGGCTGGCCGAGCAGCTGGGAGAACTTCTCCAGGAGGAGCACGCCCGCCGGCAGCAGCTTCACCCGCCGCGAGTCGAGCTCGAACCGCTTGGCGACCTCGTAGATCTCGTTGCTGGAGAGGACCCGGACCGCCCGCTCGAGCGTCTCGTACTCGAGCACCGCGCCGACCAGGGTCCGAAGGGAGGTGGCGCTGCCGCCGACCGCCACCGCCTGGTCCGGGCGCTCGAGCTCGGTGCCCTCGAAGAAGTCGGCGATGTGGTCGCGAAGGCCGCGGATCTCCGCTGCGGAGGGCGGATCGGAGTCGAGATGGTCTTCGGTGAGCGACCCGGAGCCGATCTTGAACGAGTTCACCTCGGTGACGCCGTCGGGCACGCTGCCGTAGATGACCTCGCAGGACCCACCGCCGACATCGACGACCGCGATCGTGCCGCTCACCGGATGGCCGAGCGACTTGGTCGCGCCGATGAACGCGAAACGACCCTCCTCCTCCTCGTCGAGGACGTCGACCTCCACCCCGGCGATCTCCTCGATCTCCTCGACGACCTTGTCGCGGTTCTTGGCCTCGCGGATCGCGGCGGTCGCCACGGTCTTCACAGTCTCGGCGCCCATCTCCTGGGCGAGCCGCACCTGGGTCCGCACGACGTCGGCGACCTCGGCGATCTTCTCCGCCGTGATCTGGCCGTTCTTCGAGGCGTCCTTGCCGATCCGCGTGTAGGCGCGCTGTTCCATCACCTTGCGCAGCTGGCCCTCTCCGGGCTCGGCGACGAGCAGGCGCGTCGTGTTCGATCCGATGTCGATCGCCCCGCAGAGCATCGGCATGAATTCTCTCAGCGGAGGCGGATGAGGCACGCCGGTGCGAGGAGGTTTCACAGCCTCTTCACGGAATCTCCGGGGTCCGGGTCGTACTTTCGAGTCGATGACCCCGAGCGACCCCACCGAACGGCTCGGGCTCAGCATCCCCTACGACTGGTGGCCGGCGGCGCCGATCGTGAAGGAGATCGAGGCCGCCGGATTCAGCTTCGTCCAGGTGCCGTCCCCCCCGCCGACGGTGCTCGAGGATCCACGCGACGCCCACCGCCACGCGTCGGCGCTCTCCGACGCCCTGGGCACCGCGGGCCTGCGCCCGCTCCTGCACGGCCCGGGCAGCGTCCGAGCCGGCACCAGGCCTGGAGATCCAGCCCTCAACGGCCTGCTCAGCTACGCCGCCGAGGTCGGGGCGTCGCACGTCGTCTATCACGCGGCCAACCTCCCAGACGAGCCCTCGAGTGAGGACGGCCGGCTCGCCGAGACTCGCGCCCTGGCCACGCTCGCGCGTCGAGCCGAGCGCCTCGGCGTGATCATCGCGCTCGAGAACCTCGCGCCGGTCTACCCGGGCCCCGACGCGCTCTCCTTCACTCCGATGATCCTGCGGACGATGGCGAAGCGGATCTCCTCTCCTGCCGTGGGGCTCTGTGTCGACGTGGGCCATGCGAACGTCGTCGCCTCCCTGCGCAGGACGGACCCGCTCGACTTGATCGAGCCCGTCCTCGACCGAACCGTGATGTTCCACCTGCACGACAACCTCGGCGCCCGCCGGGAGGACATCCCTTCGCCTGAGCTCGACCCGCTCCGCCTCGATCTTCACCTGCCGCCCGGCAGGGGCACGGTGCCCTGGGACCGCCTCGCTCCGCTGCTGGCGCGCAAGCGAGGCGCACCGCTGCTGCTCGAGGTCCACCCCCCGCGGCCATCGGCGGCCCGCCTTTTCGAGGCGGGCGTCACCGCGGTCTCACCGCCGGCGGTCCCCGCGCCGGTCTAGCTTCCGGTCAGCGTTCCCTGGCCCTGGCTGACGTCGTTGGCGCCGGCTGCGCCCTGGTCGCTGGTGATCCCCTTCATGGTGAGCCCCCCGTCGCCCGCGACGTCGACGGCGACCTGAACGGCCTGGCCCGGATTGAGCTTGTTGAGATCGAAGCCGGTGGCGTCGAACGGCGCGAGGTCGCGTCCGGCTTCCCGGACGTCGTCCGCCGAGAGCACCAGGCGCGGTGTGCCCGCCGGGCACTTCGTCTGCATGACCGACTCGAGCATGGCGTTGGTGGCCGTGCCGGTGACGGTGAGCGCCGTCTGGGTCAGCTCCTTGGTCACGACCGGAGGCGTCGGCAGGCCGTTCTGCTCGTTGTAGGGCGGCGTGCAGTCGGGAATCTCTCGCCAGTCGGAGGTGCTCGCGGGTGGGATCGGCGCGAAGTTCGCGCCGATGCTGATCGCGGCCTGCACCTGCGAGCCCACCTTCGGCGGTGGAGCCGGAGCCGAGTGCGGCCAGGTGACGAGGACGGACGCCCCGAGAGACGAGACCGCGTAGACGTAGTGATCCGCCGCAGCGGCGCCGTCACACGGCGCCGTCGGGTGCTCGAGGTCGGCGCAGTAGGTCACCGTTCCCCGGACACTCGCGACGTCCGCGTTGCCGACCGGGTTGCGGGAATTCTCGCCGTAGGTGCCGTTGTTGAGCTTGCGCACCTGGCTGTCGACCTGGTCGCCGACCTGCGGCAGCGTGTCCGCGTGGATGGAGATCATGCCGCCGCTCGTCGCCACCGTGTAGCTCTGGGCGACTGGGTTCGAGCGAACGACGGTGCCGCTGAAGCTGATCGGCGTCGCCGGCTCCTTCTTCTTCTTCTTCTTGCCTCCGCCTCCGCCGCCGGTTCCCCCACCGCCACCGCCGCCGGAGGTGGTCGGCGTCGTGGAGGCGACGGTCGAGGATCCAGCGGTCGCGGCCGGAGCGGGAGCAGCGCTCGCAGCCCCACCGGTGCTCGGGGTGCTCGGGGGAGCGGCCGGAGGCGCCTGGGCCACCACCGTCGGCGGTGGGGCCGCCACGATCCCGGCGAGGTTCGGGCTGATCGCGGTGCCGACGACCACGCCGAAGCCGAGGGCCAGCGCGGCGAGGAGGCTCGCCATCTCGGGAGCGATCGGGAGTCGCCAGACTCTGCCGCTGGCCGGAGCCGCTGTCGCGGCAGCTGTGGCGGGCAGCGAGTAGGGCATCGCCAGCGGGGGTCCGACCCGCTGGCCGCACTCCACGCAGTAGCGCTGGTCGCTGGCGAGCTGCGCCCCGCAGCTCGAGCAGGGCCCGCGGACGTTCAGTTCCTCCCCCGCCACGGCCTACGTCTGGCCGGGGGCCTTGGGCGCCTCCGGGGTGCCGGCCTGTGGAGCCGTCTGCGCCTCGGCGGTGCTCGCCGGAGCCTGCGGTGTCTCGGGTGTGGTGGCCGGAGGAGCCTTCGGCGTTTCCGGGGTGATCGCGGGCTTGAGCTCGTTGCCGCACTGCCAGCAGAAGACTGCGCCGCGGGCCTGCAGGGCGCCGCAGGACGGGCAGCTGCCGGCTGCGCCAGCCTCACCGAGCTTCATCAGCCGCTCGATCTGCCCGAGCTCCGCGTCGACTTCCTGGAGCTTCGCGGCCTGCTTGTTCAGCACGTCGAGGCGGTAGTGATCGCGTGCGGCCATCTCGTAGGCCATGCCTCCGAGATCCCACTGCAGCTCGGCGAACTTCTTGGAGAGGTCCTCGCGCTGGCGGAGCAGCTGCGGCTGGTCCACCGGCGTGCCCACCGTGGCAGAGCCGTTCGACCCTGCCGCCCGAGCGGTCGTGGGCCTTCGCTTCCCACCCTTGCCCTTCGGACCGACGCCGGTGGGACGCGCGCCCGCACCGGGGGCACGGACCGGCGCACGAATGGTCTCGAGGAAGCCCGGGCGCTTGCCGGGCGGTCTCGCCGGCTGTCTCTTGGGCTCGGCCATCGTCAGCAGCCTATGCAGGTGGCGGAGCTGCCGCCGCCGGCCTGTCCGCTGGGATCGAGCTTCTCCGGCGCGCCTCCGGTGGCGACCACATCCGGGCCGCTCTTGGCGTTCTCCTGAACCGACTTGTTCGTGTCCGCCGTCTGGATGCCCTGCGTGCTGCCGCTGCCGCCCTGGACCACGTCGCCCTCGCCGGGCGCCGTGGCGGAGGCTGTGGCCTTGCCGGCGCCGCCCTTGTCGCTCTTATCGGGCGTCGCCGAGGCGGTGGTCGGGGTCGGCGCCGCCGCCGCGCTCGTGGTCGTCGGCGCGGCCTGGGCGGCAACCGTCTGGGTGCCGTTGTTGTCCTTCTTGCCGATCAGGACCCCGAGCAGCAGGAAGACGCCGAGCAGCGCGATCGCCCCGATCGCGACGAGCGGCGACCACTGCGGGTTGGGGCTCGTCGCGGGCGCCGGCCCACCGGCCATCGCCGGCTGGCCACCCCGCAGGATCTGGGTCTCGTAGTCGACGCGGGCCTCTCCGCGGCGGAAGCCGCAGTTGAGGCAGTAGCGCTGGTCGGGGGCCAGCGCGGAACCGCACTGTGGGCAACTGCCGGTGTCGCCCTCGGCGCTCGTGGTTGGTTCCGGGCTCATGAGGTCTCCTTTGAGTTGGTCACTGCGTCCCTGCCGTCGCCGGGGGGGCTCCCAGCTCGCCGATGCCCTCGTAGGTCGTCGGTGGCGCCTGGATCGTCACGTCCGACCCCGTGGGGTTGCCGATGAAGTAGATGACGTACGGCGCCGGCTTCGCGCCGTGCTTGAGCTTCTTGATCTGGCCCCGCCCGGCGGCGACGATCTGATTGCCCTGCCGGGCCACCGCGAAGAGTATGAGGTGCGACTGGTCGACCTTCGAGTCGGTCCTGACCGTCCCGGACACCTTCACGCCGGAGAAGTCGTTGCCGAAGCGGGGTTCGGTCACCGTGTACTGCGGCACCGCCCCCGGCGGGGGCTTGCTCTCCGGGTCGCCGACCTCGATCTTGGCCGTCTTGCCCTGGGCCGTGAGCTGGTCGTTCACCCAATAGAAGGTCTCGTGCGGCTTGATCACTGCGACGTGGTTGAGAGCGTAGTCGAGGCCGGCGGTGTCGTTCTTGTAGACGATCTTCCCCTTGGCGTCCTTGAGGTCGACCAGGATCGGCACGCTGTACATCGGTTTGTCCGTCTCGTTGGTCAGCGGGACGACGATCGCGTCGCCGTTCTGGTCGTGCAGCAGGGTGGTCTCCCCCACCTTGATGTCCTTGTTCGGCTTCGTGATGACGAGCGGCTTCGGGGCCGTGGCCTCGGCGTGCTCGCGAATCGCGCGGGCCTTGTCCTGGCTCGACGAGCAGGCCGTGAGGGTGAGACCCCCGAGGACCAACAGTGCCAGGGCGCTGAGCTTCCATCGGATCAACCGAACCCTCCGCTGACGTACTCGCGCGTACGCTTGGCCTTCGGGGCGCCGAAGACCCCATCTGCGTCTCCGTACTCGACCAGGTCACCGAGATACATGAAGGCCACTCGGTCGGCCACGCGATAGGCCTGCTGGAGGTTGTGCGTCACGATCACGATCGCGATCTCCTCGCGCAGGCTCATGATCAGCTCCTCGATCAGGGAGGTCGACCGCGGGTCGAGCGCGGAGCACGGTTCGTCGAGGAGGAGGACCTCCGGCCCGACCGCGAGCGAGCGCGCGATGCAGAGGCGCTGCTGCTGCCCTCCGGAGAGACGCAGGGCCGGGTGCATGAGGTTGTCCTTCACCTCCTCGAGGAGCCCGGCGCGCTCGAGAGCCTCCTCCACGGCCGGCCGAAGGGCGGCCCGTGAGGGCCGCCGCGACCCCCGCTCGCGCAGGCCGTACGCGACGTTGTCGAAGACGCTCATCGGGAACGGGTTGGGCTGCTGGAAGACCATCCCGACCTGGCGGCGGAGCTCGGTGACGTCGAGCAGGTCGACGTCCTGGTCGTCCAGGTAGATGGTGCCGCTGCGGCTGGCGGTCGGGGTCTGATCTACAAGCCGGTTGAGGGACCGCAACAGGGTCGTCTTCCCGCATCCCGAGGGTCCGATCAGGCCGAGGACCTCCCCCTGCCTCACCGGCAGGCTGACGGCCTTCACCGCCGGCTTGCCCGCGTAGGCGACGCCGAGCTCGTCGAGCGTCATGCGCTCCTTGATCGTCGCGCGCTTGCCCTCGCGCTTGCGGGGCGCGCTGAGCAGTGCCGCGGCGCCGGTCTTGGCCTCCTCAGTCGTCCCGTTGCCCTTGGGCGGCTGGACGATCGTCGGCTCGTCGTCCACGACGATGCGGCGTACGGGAGGCGGTTGCTTCAGCGGGCCCATGGGTCACTCCCCTTCCGTGAGATTAGATCGACGAAGAAGTTCATGAGGATCACGATGATCAGCAGGACGAAGGCGGCGGCATACGCCTTCTGCGGCGCGTTCCCCTCCCCCGCAGGGGAGTTGTTGTAGACGTAACTTGTGAGGGTACTGCCGGTGCCCTGAAGCACCTTGAGGATCGGGACGTCGCCCTGCGGCTCGAGTGGCGTTGCCCCCAGCAGGATCACGACGATCGCGGTATCGCCCGCGATTCGACCCATCCCGAGGGTCGTGCCGGTCGCGATTCCCTTGCGCGACGCCGGCAGCAGCACCCGCCTGATCGTGGAGATCTTGTCCTTGCCCAGCGCATAGGAGGCTTCGCGGACGTGCGCTGGGATCGACTGCAGCGCCTCCCGCGTGGCGCCCACGATCAGAGGGATCGCGATCAGAGACATCATGATCCCGGCGATGAAGAACGAGCGCCCGAAGACGGCCCCGCCCTCAGCCGTGAAGGAGAGGAACCCGAAGGCGCCCTGGGTGAAGACGAGGAGACCGAAGATCGCCAGCACGATGGTCGGTGTGCCGGCGACGATCTCCACCCCGGATTCGACGGCCCGGGCCAGCCACGACGGACGCCCGTACTCGCTCAGCCACACCGCGGTGCCTATGCCGATTGGGAGGGCGATCAGGGTGCCCAGCGTCGTCAGGATCAGGGTGCCCTCGATCGGGTCGAGGTAGCCGCCGGCGGTGCCGGTGCTCTGGGTGGTCGAGAGGATCACCGGATGCTCGAAGAGCGCCCCCACACTGAGGTACTGCAGGCCACGAACGAGCATGTAGAGGACGATCGAGCCGGCGATCGCGCAGAGCAGGAGGCCGCAGAACCACGCCGCGGCGAGCCCGATGCGGTCCCCGATGCTCCAGGGAACGATCTCCTCCTCTTTGAGGAGGCCGCGGTTGCGGCGCGGCAGGCGCGGCCTCGGCAGGTTCGGCGGCCGGATGCGCCGCCGCTGCGTCTCCGCGCGGCTCTCTGTTGTCGCGGGCGTGCTCAAATCGGGGACAGGGTGTAGGTGCGGAGGCGGCGCCTGATGTACCAGCCCCCGAAGGACAGGAAGGCCGCCGAGACGAGCAGGACCGCCGCAAAGGCGTAGAGCGTCTGGGCGAACGGGACGACGGAGAGACCCTCGGCGTTGTCGACGATGGTCGCGGCGAGGGGCCGCGCCGGCTCGACGAAGAAGATGAAGCCGTCGATCGGGTTCGGCTGGAAGCCCACCGACCCGGTGACCATGGAGAGCATGATCGCCTCGCCGAGGGCCCGGGCGGTCGCGAGCACGGCGGCGGCGACGATCGCCGGCCGGGCAGCTCGGACGCTCACGGTCAGCATCGCGCGCCAGCGGTTGACGCCGAGCGAGACCGAGCCCTCGCGCCAGCCGACCGGTACCGCTCGGAGGGCGTCGACCACGATGGCGATCATGATCGGGGTGATCATCACGGTGAGGATCAGCGCCCCGACCCCCCAGCTGAAGCCGTTGAGGGCGGCGACGCCCGCCACGGAATCCCGGGCGGATTGGGTGATCAGGTGGTCACTGAAGAACTTGACGACCACGAGGATCCCGATCAATCCGTAGATGACGGACGGCACGGCGGCGAGCAGCCTCACCACCGGCTCGAGCAGGCGCCGGATGCCCTCGGGCGCGAATTCGACGATGAACATCGCCGAGAGGACGGCGAAGACGGTCGAGACCACCACCGCCGTGGCGGTGATCAGGAGCGTCGCGTAGATCAGCGGCCAGGCATGCATCGTGTAGACGAACTGACTCGGGTCGCTGGGCGATTCGAAGATGTGGACGAGCTCGTCGTCGACGTTGCCGCCGGCCCACGGCCAGAACCAGTCGAGGCCGTTGTTGGAGAACGACGGCCAGGCCTTCTCGAAGACGAAGATGATCATCCCGGCGATCAGCGCCAGGACTACACAGGCCAGCGCGCCGAGCAGAAGCTCGGCGCGCTGGTCACTGCGGTTCCTCGGTCCCGCCTTTTGGAGACCGAAACGGCTTCTCATCAGTGGAGCGGAATCCAGTCCGTTCCGATGATCTTGTTCGCCTTGTTGCTGTGCGTCACCCAGCCGAGGAACTTCTTGACGCCCCCCACCGGAGCGCCGCGTGTGACGAAGTAGAAGCTGCGAACTCCGCCGTACTGGAATGACGCTGCGTTACGCAGGGTGCAGGCGACGCCGTTGTAGCTGACGACGTTGACACCGCTGGTGAACGCCAGCGAGACATAGCCGATCCCTCTCGGGTCCGACTGCACCGTCTGCTGCACGAGCCCGTTGGAGCTTTTCGCAGCGACGAACGAGCCCTGGTTCGAGCCGCCTAGGAAGATGTTCCTGAAGGCGTCGTGGGTGCCCGATGTCGCCGCACGGCCGACGGGGTCGATACCGCCGCTGATCGGGCTGCTCGGAACCTGGCTCCAGTCGGTGAACGTCGGTCCCAGGAAGATCTTCTTGATCGTGTCCTGGGTGATGTTCCCGAGGTTGTTCGAGTTGTTGGTGATCATGCAGATCGCGTCGCGCGCGATCCTCGTGAACACCAGGCCGCCGGGGTCACCGTTGGCCGGATCCCTGGACGACGCGCCGATCGAGACGCGCCCCTTGGACACGTCCGAGATACCGACGTTCGAGCCGCCCTGCAGGATCTTGAAGCCGAACTTCTTGCCCTTCTTGGTCTTGATCCACTTGCTGGCAAGCTTGATCTCCAGCGGGTAGACCGAGGTCGAGCCGCTGATCGTGATGATCTTCTTCTTCGCCTGCGCCGTCGCTGCTGGGATCGCCACGATGAGCGACATCGCAGCGAGAATCGCCAGCAGGCGAATTCCCTTACGTGACACTAGGTACTCCTTTCGGTCTCTCAATCGAGGACCGGCGCAGTCTCGAACGGGCCGTTGGGGTGGGTGTGACTAGACCGTGACCAAGCTGTAACAGCGGTGTAAAAGACCCGCTGTTGCCCACAAAACCGACTGGAATACCCGCGCACTGCCGCCCCAAACGACGACGGCCGCGCTCTCGCGCGGCCGCCATCGGGAAAGGAGTGCTGCGAGTGCTGCTGATTACTTCTTCTTGCCGCCCTTGCACTTGCCGAAGCCGGATACGGCGATCGGCATCGGTGCGGACGTGTATGCGCCGGCGTTCGAGCCGATCACCGGCTCGCCCATTGCGATCAGCCATGCCTTGGTCTTCGGCTGACCCTTGCGCTGGCAGGGCACGGAGCTGAATCCCAACCGCTGCTCGATCGTGTTGCCGCCGCTGACGCCCTGGCCGTTCGGCAGAGCGGACGACTGCACCTGGCGGTCGACGATGCCGCAGCCGAACCCGTTGCCCGGGAACGTGCCGGAGCACTGGTCGAGGCCGCCCTCGTTCGTTCCACCGCCCGAGTTGCCGACCACCACGGGCTCGTCACCCGGGATGTCGATCGTCTTGTTGCTGTACAGCGCCCAGGCGCGGATGTTGCGCGAGCAGATGAAGCCGAGCTGCTGGTCGCCGGTGGGTGCCGGCGTGATGGAGCCGGAGCACGAGATCGGGAAGTTGTCGACTCCCGCCGACTTCTTCGCGCCCTTCTTGGCCTTGCTGGCCCCCAGGCAATCCTTGCCCTTGAAGGCCTTGAGGCTCACAGGGATGGGCTCCGAGACGAACTGGCCGACCGTGGTCGAGTCCCCGGTCACCGTGAACGAGGTGACTGGCGGCTCACCGCCGACGAACAGGTACATCTGCAGCGGATCCTTGCCGCCCTTGCACGGGTTGGTGCCCAGCGTGACCTTCTGGGTGACCAGCGTTCCGGCCGCGATCACCTGTGTGCACGGAGCGCCGACGATCCCGTTCCGGTTCGGATCGGTGCTCGTGCCGGTCCCGGCCACCTTCTTGAACCCACCGCATGTGAGCGGGTCGGCGGTCGAGGACGGGAACGGCGGAACGGGGGCCGTCCAGCCGGTGGTCCCGGGGGGCTGGGTGCCCGGCGACGCGCGATCGGGAACCCCGCACCCGAAGCCGACACCCGATCCGCTGCAGGTCAGGAACCCGCCTGCCGCTCCGGCGCTGGGAGCGCCGAAACTCTTGATCTTCTTGTTGGCGCCGACGCTGTAGGCCCGTGCCGTGCCGTCGCAGGTCCACTTCAACGTGGCGACTGGCCCCGGCTTCCCCTTCGGCGTCAACTTTGCCTTGCAGTTGCCGATGTTCGCTGCCGATGCGGGAGATGCCGAACCCAGGGCGAGAACCCCCAGGACACCGGCGATCGAGACGAGAACAGCGATCCGCCGCCTGCCCCGCCAGCCGCGCTCGGATCGGAATGAGTTGATCACTTGAGTGGCTCCTTCAGATTGGTTGCATCCGTCACTGGCGGACGGATCGGGCGGCAGTCTCTCTACGGGGCAGGCCGGGAATGTTGCGATCCCGTGTACGCGATGTAAACGCGTTGACAACGCCTACGAACTACTGGTTACGACTTATTCGCAAAGTGGTCACCTTCGCGTAACGCCAAGGTGAACTCGCATGCCCAGGATTCGGGGGCGTGGGGAGCACCCGACCTGCGGCCGGGAATCGAGGGAGCCGAGCGCTGACCTCTTCTCTTCTCTCCGACCGGTCGCGACCGATCGTCTCCGTGGTCGGTCCGGGACTGGTGGTGCTCGCCCTGTTGGGATATGTGGGGGCCACGCGCGGCGAATCGGTCCTCGAGGCGATCTCCTCGGTGCCGCCGTGGGCGATCGCCGGCGCAGTCCTCGCCCATCTGCTCACGCTCACCCTGAGGACCGAGGCCTGGCGGATCGTGCTCTCCGGCACCGGCGCCGGCGAGATCGAACAGCGGGCGGTGCACGCCGCCAACGCGGGCGCCTTCCTCGCCGGCACGGTGCAGGGCCAGGCGGCGATGCCGGCTCGGATCGCGCTGCTCCGCCGCTATGGCGGCAGGGAATCGCCGGAGGTGTCGCAAATCGCGCTCGCGGACGCGCCGATCGTGCTCTACGAGGTCTGCACCTCGGCGCTGCTGGCGGCCGTCGGCTCGGCGGCGGTCGGCGTGATCCCGATCTGGGTCCCGTGGGCGCTGCTCGCCGGCGCGCTCGGCACTCTCATCACCCTGCGACTCCTCCACGCGCGCTTGCGAGACAGCCGGCTGGTCGCCGGTTTGGGGGTGCTCGCGGATCCCGCGTTGCGCAGCCGTCTGGCCATCGTCGTGGTCGCCTTCACCTCGATGGCCCTGCTCCGAACCTGGATCGTCCTCGCCGGCTTCGGCCTGCCGAGCGACCCGGCCCACGTCTGCCTCGTGCTCTTCACCATGGGCGCCGTCGGCCTGCTGCCGATCGGGGTCGGGACCGGTCCGGCGGCCACCGTGGCCGCCCTCGGGACCACGGACCTGGCGGCGGCGACGGCCGCGGGGATGGTGGTCAGCGCCGCGACGGTCCTTGCCGTGCTCCTCTACGCGCTCGCCTGCTGGAGCATCGGCAGCCGGCGTCCGGCCGACGCCGTCACGGACGTCGAGTCCGGCGCCGAGGTGATTCCGTTCCCGGTCGCGTCCGCCGCCGAGCCCGAGCGCGACCTCGATCTGGCCGCCTAGCCCGCTAGCCGGAGGGCAGCGTCTCGCGCCCCGGATGTGAGGCGTCCTCGAACTCCCTGAAGAGCCCGGTGACGACGAAGGCGACCTGCTCGCCGATGTCGACCGCGTTGTCGCCGATGCGCTCGATCGCCCGGGCGACGAGCATCATGGTCATCGCCCACTCGCGCGTGTCGGGGTCGTCCCCGACCTGTACCGCGATCTGGAAGCACTCCTTGTTGAGGTTGTCGATCAGGTCGTCCTGGCGGACCAGGTCGCGTGCCAGCTCGACGTCGCGGCCCTCGAACGCCTTCTTCGACTGGGAGACCATCGTCCGGGCCTGCTTCCCCATCAGCCTGATCCGGTCGATCATCTCGCTGTGGACGGGGGCGTCGTAACCGGTGAGAGGAATGACCTTCGAGATGTTCACGCACTGATCGCCCATGCGCTCGATCGAGTGCATCACGTGCAGCAGCGCCGAGATCAGACGCAGGTCGGTGGCGACCGGCGCCTGGGTCGCGAGCAGGGTGAGGATCTCCTGGTGCACCTCCAGGTAGCGCCCGTCGATCCGGTCGTCATCCGCGATCACGAGCTCCGCCAGCTCGGTGTCCTGGTGCTCGACCGCCTCCATCGTCCGGTCGAGAGCGGCGATCACCAGGTCGAGGCCGCCGAGACAGTTCTTCTCGAGGGCCTCGAGGTGATCCTGGTAGTGAAGGCGGCCCTCGGGCATCAGCCGAAGCGGCCGCTGACGTAGTCCTCGGTCTCCTTCTGCGAAGGGGTCGTGAAGATCTTGTCGGTGGCGTCGATCTCCACCAGGTGGCCGGGCTGACCCGGGGCCTCCAGGTTGAAGAAGGCGGTCGAGTCGCTCACCCGGGCGGCCTGCTGCATGTTGTGGGTGACGATCACGATCGTGTAGCGGCTCTTCAGGTCCTCGATCAGGTCCTCGACCGCGAGGGTGGCGACGGGGTCGAGCGCGGAGCAGGGCTCGTCCATCAGCAGGACCTCCGGCTGCACGGCGGTCGCCCGCGCGATGCAGAGACGCTGCTGCTGGCCACCGGAGAGCGCCGAGCCCTTGCGATGGAGCCGGTCCTTGACCTCGTCCCAGAGATGGGAACCACGCAACGAGCGCTCCACGATGTCGTCCTTCTCCGACTTCGAGACCTTGCGATTCAGGGTGAGGCCTGCGGCCACGTTTTCGTAGACGGACATGGTCGGGAACGGGTTCGGCGCCTGGAAGACCATTCCCACCAGCCGGCGTACCTCGACGGCATCGACGTTCGAGGCGTAGATGTCCTGGTCGTCCAGCTCTACCTCGCCCTCGACCCGCGCGCCGGGGGTGAGCTCGTGCATCCGGTTGAGCGACCGCAGCACGGTCGTCTTGCCGCAGCCGGAGGACCCGATCAAAGCGGTGACCTGGTTCGGCTCGATCCTCATCGTCACGTCGTGGACGGCATGGAAGTCGCCGTAGTAGAGGTTCAGGCTCTTGACCGTGAACCGCTTGGCCACGCGCTCGACCTTGTCCGTGCCTCGCTTGCTTGCCTGTTCGGCGGTCTTCGCCAGGTCGGTCTGCAGCGCGGAATCCGTGTCGGTCTTGGTCGTGTCGGCTGTCTCGGGCATCTTCCTCCTGTCCCTGGGCATTCGAAGTCTTGGGGCGATTATCTCGTGTCCCGCAAGTCGGTTCCGTATCGACGATAGATCCACCGTGCGAGCAGGCTGAGGATCATCACGATCAGGATCAGCGTCAGGGCGGCCGACCAGGCCTTGTCGTAGGAGGCCTGGACGTCGACTCCGGGATTCTTGTACTCGTTGTAGGCGTAGACGGCCAGGTTCTGCATGCGCCCGCTGAGCGGATTGCTGTTGACCGAGTCGATCACCCCCGTGGTCACCAGCAGGGGCGCCGTCTCGCCGATCACGCGGGCGATGGCGAGCATGACCCCGGTGACGAGCCCGGCGAGCGCCGTCGGCAGGACGATTCGGGTGACCACCTTCCACTTCGGCGTCCCGAGCGCGTAGGCCGCCTCGCGCAGGTGGTCGGGGACGATCTTCAGGATCTCTTCCGCGGATCGGATGACGATCGGGATCATCAGGACCGAGAGCGCAACCGACCCGATGATCCCGAGCCGGATGCCTGGGCCGAGGAAGGCCGCGAACAGCGCATAGGCGAACAGCCCCGCCACGATCGACGGGATGCCCGTCATCACGTCGACGAAGAAGGTGAGAGCGCGGCGCAGCATCCCCGTTCCGTACTCATTCAGATAGATCGCGGCCAGGAGCCCGATCGGAACCGAGATCAGGGTCGCGACGCCGGTGATCACCAGCGTCCCGATGATCGCGTGCTCGGCGCCTCCCCCAGACCCGATCACCCCTCTGGCTGACTCGGTGAAGAAGTCGCCGTCGAAACGGTTGGTGCCGCGATCGACGACCGTGTACAGGAGCGAGAACAGCGGCAGCACCGCGATGGCGAAGCCGGTGGCGATGCCGAGCGTCATCAGGCGGTCCAGCGCTTGCCGGCGCCCCTCGGTGATCCGCGACCAGATGTAGGCGGTCGGCAGCGCGAGGACCGCTGTGATGACGAAGAGAAGGACGATCGAGAAGCTCCCCGTGGCGAGCAGGATCGCGAGCGCAACCAGCGCCGAGCCGCCCGCCACCGCGCGCAGGAACCACGGCGGCAGCGTCCCGCCGCTGGCCCCCGGCCCACCCAGCGGGGAGACGCTTTCGGCTGGATCGACTGCAGCCGCCGGGTTCTCCTCGGGTGCGGCTACGGGGTTCTGGTCTGGTTGGTCGGCCACGGAGTCTCTACTGGACGTTGGAGCGAGAGATGACCACTCGGGCGATCACGTTGACCACCAGGGTGATCCCGAAGAGGACAAGCCCCGAGGCGATCAGGGCGTTGACGTCCACGCCCGATGACTCCGGGAACTGAAGGGCGATGTTCGCCGCTATCGGGGTCGGGTTCTCCTGGCTCACCAGGTTGAAGGTCACGACTCCGGACGCCGAGAGGATGATCACCACCGCCATCGTCTCCCCGAGTGCGCGGCCGAGGCCCAGCATCGAGCCGCTGATCACCGCGGACTTGCCGAACGGCAGCACCGCCATCCGGATCATCTCCCAGCGGGTCGCTCCCAGCGCCAGCGCCCCCTCCTCGAGGCGACGCGGGGTCTGCGAGAACACCTCCCGGGCGACGGCGGAGACGATCGGCAGGATCATCAGGGCGAGGACCAACCCGGCGGTGAGCATGGTTCTCCCGGTGACGGAGGCCGGTCCCGCGAAGAAGGGTATGAAGCTGAGCTTGTCGACGAGCCAGTCGAGGGTGGGCACGATCGCCGGGCCGAGGATGAAGATTCCCCAGAGCCCGTAGATGATGCTCGGGATCGCCGCGAGCAGATCGACGATGTAAGCGAGCGGGTTGGCGATGCGTCGCGGCGCGATGTGGCTGATGAAGAGCGCGACCGCCACCGCCAGGGGAACCGCGATGACCATGGCGACGACCCCCGCCAGGAGCGTCCCGAAGGCGAGCGGCGCGATGTAGTTGATGAGGGTCTTGCCCTCCGGCAGATCCGCGGGGCTGGCGGTGATCGCCGGCACAGAATCGGCGATCAGGAAGGCGGCGACGCCGGCGAGCAGCACGAGCACCGACACCCCCGCGATCACGGCTGCGTTGGAGAAGATGCGGTCCCCGGGGCGCCGCTTGCCGCCGCTCGACTCGGCCAGGATCTGGCCTGCGACGGTCGTGGTGTCGGGGTGGGCTTCCATCAATTCAAAGACGGATGGAGGGTCCCACACCGCGGCGCGGGACCCTCCTGTCCGTAAATCGGTCGCTCTCGGATGGTTGAGAGCACGTCTCGATCAGCCGCCGATCGCGCTGATCGCCTTGTCGTCCTCCTTCTTCACGTTGGGCCCGATCGGGGCCGAGCCGGCCTGCTGCGCGGCCAGCTGCTGGCCACCGTCGCTGACGATGTACTCGAAGTACGACTTGACCAGGCTGGTGGTCGATGAGTCGGTGTACTTCGTGCACCCCATCAGGTACGAGACCAGGAGGACCGGGTAGGCGCTCGGGTCGGTCGGCGTCCGCTGAACCGTGTACGCGAACACGAACTGACCCTTGCTGAGCGCCGGATCCTTCTGCGACTGGTCGAAATCGTTCGTCGCTCCTTCGGCGCTCGGTGCCACGAACGTGTTCCCGACCTTGACCTTGGCGACCCCGAGGTCAGCGGCCTGGCTTTCGTCGGCATAGCCGATCGTGCCCTCGCCGGCCTTGACGGCCTGAACCACCCCGGACGTCTGGGCTGCCGACTCGCCGCCCTTCAGCGGCCAGGTGCTGTCCGGATCGTCCGTCCAGACGTTTCCGGCGGCCTCATGGAGATAGTCCGTGAAGTTCGCCGTGGTCCCGGACTCGTCCGAGCGGTGGACCGGCGTGATGTCCGTGTCCGGCAGGCTCGCCCCCGGATTGTCCGCGGCGATGGCGGGATCGTTCCACTTCGTGATCTCGCCCCTGAAGATCTTCGCGGTCGTCTCAGGCGACAGCTGGAGATCCTGGACGTCGGGGAGGTTGTAGATGATCGCGATCGCCGAGAGGTAGTTCGGGATCTGGACGAGCTCGCCGCCCTCGCCCGAGCACCGCTGCGTGGCCTTGGGCAGCTCCTCGTCGTCGAACGGGGAGTCGCTGCCCGCGAAGGCGGTCTGGCCTCCGGCGATGAACTGATCGCGCCCGCCTCCGGACCCGATCGGGTCGTAGGAGATCGTGGCGCCCGAATTGTCGTTCTCGAACTGGGCGATCCAGGCTTCCTGGGCGGCCTGCTGCGCGCTGGAGCCGGCACCGGCGATGTTGCCCGATGCGCCGGATCCGCCGCCGCCGCCGTTGTCGTCGCTCCCACCGCATGCGGCAACGCCTCCGGCCAAGAGCGCCGAGGCAGCCAGCGCGGCCCAAAGCTTCGATGACATTGGATAGCTCTCCTTTGTCGTTGTTGGAGCGGGAACGAGCGAGCGGTCGCCGGCTCCCAGTGAGGCGCGTCAGCGTTTCAGCGATACCGGCGAATCTTGTTACCGCCGTGTGGCGCGCTTGTAAAAAGGATGTAATGCGGCCCCCGGCAGGAGGCCTGAGGACCGCTCAGGACTGCGGCGAGAAGCGGTAGCCGATGCCGGTGTGCGTATGGATGAATCGCCGGCCCGGAAGAGCGCGGCTGAGCTTCGCCCGCAGCCTGCCGACATAGACATCCACGGAGCGATCGCTCTTCTTGTAGTCCCGCCCCCAGACGGTCCGGTAGAGCTCCTCGCGGGTCATCACGCGCTCCGCGTTGTGAGCGAGCTCGGTGAGGAGCTGGAGCTCACGCACCGTGAGCACCAGGGGCCTGCCGTCGACGAGCGCGGCATGGTCGGCCGGCCGGATCTCGAGGCGCCCCGCATACACGGGCGTCTGGTCCTGGCCGGCCAAGGGGATTGTGGACTGCGGCGCGGGTCCGCCGTTCTGGCCTTCCATGGCGTTGCAGCTTCGACGCTCGCCCGACGAAAGTAGTTACGTTCGAGTGAACTTCGGGTGAACGAGATGTAACGCGGGGGTCTAGCTCGACCGGAGGTCGACGGTTGCGGCCTCGCGGCTGCGCGCCTCCGCGGGCTCCTCCTCCACGACGGGGAGCTCGGGTTCCGGGATCGTCCCGACGGGCTCGGGGTCGAAGCGGTAGCCGATCCCGAAGTGCGTGTGGATGTAGCGCCAGTTGGCCGAGTGGCGCTGGAGCTTCTGGCGGAGCTTGCGGACGAAGACGTCGACGGAACGGTCGCCGTGGGCCATCGCGTAGCCCCAGACCTTCTGGTAGATCTCCTCGCGCTCGATCACCTGGCCATGGGCCTCGGCGAGCAGCTGCAGCAGCTCGAACTCGCGGCGGGTGAGCCCGATGCTGTGGCCGCTGACGAAGGCCTGGTACTGGTCGGGCCGGATCTCGAGCTCGCCCGAGACGAGGGGGCCGACGTCCTCGCGCGCGGTGGCGCGCTTGCGCCGGCGGACCACGGCCTCGATCCGCGCCATGACCTCCTCTGGATGGGACGGCTTGCCGATCCAGTCGTCGGCGCCGAGCCGCAGTCCCCTGACGCGCTGGGCGACGGTGGACTGCGAGGTGCAGACGAGCACGCCCAGTCCGGGGATCGCGCCGCAGACCCGCTCGAGGAAGTCCCAGCCCTGCGGACCGAGCACGGACAGGTCGATCAGGACGGCGTTCAGCTTCATCGCCACCAGTTCCTCGACCGGGACGCTGCCGGCGAGCACACGGTGCTCCCAGCCCGCGCCCTCCAGGCGCTTGCCCAGGACCGTGAGAAACGAGCTGTCGGTGTCGATCACCGCCAGCCTTATGCCTGCTTGGTTTGTCATCGAGCCCCTCTCTCGAACTCGGCGTCCACCCCACTGCCGAGATCTGCGTTCCGAATCGCGTAGATGATACGTCCAGCGTCGGCGTGGCGCGGTTGGGCCGAGAAGCGGTTCACCGGTTTTTTACAAGCAAATGGCGCATATTTGGGCGCGGGGAAGCTATCCGGATCTTTACACCGGGAGGCGTTCGGACGACGAGACTCTCGCTCACTTTCGAGATTCCTCTCTCGTCAGCGCGCGCGACCCCTTCCCTGCCCCGGGTCGCGCGCTTTTTTTTGTGGGTTTGACGACCTAGCCGTGTGTAATTGAGGCGATGGCCCACGGCCACTCACACGACTTCGCCGACGCCGACGCCAGGCGCCTCGCCGGCGCGCTCGCGCTGATCGTCGGGTTCATGGCTGCGGAGATCGTCGCCGGGATCCTCGCCTCCTCCCTCGCGCTGATCTCGGACGCGGGCCACATGCTCACCGACGCCGTGGCGATCGCGCTGGCCCTGGCGGCGCTCCGGCTCGCACAGCGTCCGCCCGGTGGCAGCTTCACCTACGGCCTGCGCCGGGCCGAGATCCTCTCCGCCCAGATCAACGGGATCACCCTGCTTCTCCTCAGCGTCCTCATCACATACGAGGGCATTCGGCGTCTGATCGATCCGCCCGACGTCGAGGGCGGGCTGGTGGTGATCGTGGCCCTGGTCGGGATCGTCGTCAACCTGCTCGCCGCGCGGATGCTCGCCGGCGCCCAACGCAGGAGCCTCAACGTCCAGGGCGCCTTCCTCCACATCGTCACCGACCTCTTCGCCTTCGTCGCGACCGCGATCGCGGGTGCCGTGATCCTGATCTGGGGCCTCGACCGCGCCGACGGGATCGCGTCGATCCTGATCGCCGCCCTGATGCTGTGGGCCGCCTATGGACTGCTGCGCGAGTCGGGGCGGATCTTCATGGAGGCGGCCCCGAAGGACCTCGACCCGGAGGCGATCGGCAAGGCGCTGGTCGAGGAGGCCGGGGTGGTCGAGGTGCACGATCTGCACGTCTGGGAGGTGACCACGGGGATGGCGGCGATCTCGGCCCACATGATCGTCAGGCAGGACGCCGACTGCCACGAGGCGCGCTGGCGCGCCGCCCGCCTGCTTGCCGACCGTTTCGGCGTCGAGCACTCGACGCTCCAGGTCGAGCACGAGCCGGGCGACGAGCTGCTCCAGATCCAGCCGCATTAGGCGCTGGACTAGCCGAACGTCGCCGAGCGCACGCCTGTCGCGATCAACAGCAGGATGCCCGCGCCGGCGAAGTAGCGATAGAGCACGAAGGGCCGGTAGCTGTGCGTCCGCAGGAGGCGGAGCAGCCAGGCGATGGCGATGTAGCCGGAGACGGCCGAAGCGATGGTGCCGACGATGATCGGACCGGCGACGTCGTTCGGCAGGCCGTCGTTGATCGCCTTGTAGGCGCTGTAGACGGTGGCACCGGCAACAGCCGGGATCAACAGGAGGAAGGAGACGCGGGCGGCGGAGTCGCGGTCGAAGCCGAGGTAGCGGGCCGCCGTGATCGTGATCCCGGACCGCGAGGTCCCCGGCGCCAGCGCCAGGACCTGCGCCAGGCCGACGTAGAGGCCGTCCCGCAACGTCAGGCCCTCGACGTCTCGCCGCTCCGGCAGGCGGTCCGCCCAGCCGAGCAGCGCGCCGAAGACGATCAGCTGGATGCCGATCATCCAGGGCTCGCCCAGGTGGTCCTCGATGAAGCCCGAGCCGAGGCCGCCGGCGATGACGGCCGGGATGGTCCCGACGGCGATAGCGCAGGCGACCCGCTCGTCCACGGTCTCGATCGCCCGCGACCGCACAGCGCGGAAGAAGGCGCCGAGATAGGTCACCACCTCGTGCCGGAAGTAGGAGATCGCAGCGACCAGCGTTCCCGCGTGCAGGGCCACGTCGAAGGTCTTGTTGAACGCCTCGTTGTCCTCCAGGAACGTGTAGTCCTGGAGCCAGGGGACGATGATCAGGTGCCCCGAAGAGGAGATCGGCAGGAACTCGGTCAGGCCCTGGACGATCCCCAGAAGGAGGGCCTCCAGTTCGGACATTGGCGCGGCATCCTAAGTGCCCGCCAGGCCGCGATTCAGGTGCGCGGTCTGTCCCCTCCGGTCTGGAACCAGGCGAAGACGAAGCAACCGAGGGCGACGATCGCCGCCGCGATCCCGTGCTTCACGTGATGGTGGGCGGACCCGGCCTCGTGTCCCGGGAAGAAGGACGGCAGCGACCCGGCGCTGTCGACCCAGTAGATGATCGCAATCACCAGAAAGATGACGCCGAGGGCGAGGGCGGGAGCGATCAGTTGTGGTCGCTTCTGCATGCGGACCTCCTTAGGTGAGAGCGAAGGCGACGGAGAGGACGGCACCGACGATGCAGCAGTAGACGGCGAAGGGCGTGAGCCGGTTGGTCTCGAAGAAGCGCAGGAGGAAGCGCACGGAGAACCAGGCGGTGACGGCGGCGCAGAGCGCACCGACCAGCGCCTGACCTCGGACGTGGTCGCCCTGCGAGCCCAGCAGATCGGGCAGCTTGAGGACGCCGGCCGCGCCGATGATCGGCGTCGCGAGCAGGAAGGCGAAGCGGGCCGCCTCCTCATTGGAGAGGCCGGCGAGCAGGCCTCCTCCCATGCTGGCTCCCGATCGCGACAGGCCCGGGATCAGGGCGAACGCCTGTGCTGTCCCGATCCCGAGTGCCTGGCGGAAGCTCAGGCGGCCGGCGATGTCCTCGTCGTTCTCGATCCCGGACTCGTCCCGGACCGGCGCGCGGCGGCGCAGGGCCTCGGCGCCGAACAGCATCAGGCCGTTGATGAAGAGAAAGATCGCAGCGGTCTCCGTCGAGGCGAAGAGCGAGCGGAGAGGGTGCTCGAGCAAAAGGCCGAGCAGCCCGGCCGGGACCGTGCCGATCACCAGCAGCCAGCCGAGCTTCGCGTAGCTGTCCTCCGGATCGATGTAGCGATCGCGCAGGGAGCGGCCGAGGCCCTTGAGGATCCTGACCCAGTCCTGGAGGAAGAAGAGAAAGAGGACCAGGGCGGTGGCGCAGTGGGTGGCGACCAGGAAGCTCAGGAAGTAGTCGTCGTTCTGGTGGATGTCCCACCCGAAGACCCTCGGCAGGACGACGCTGTGGCCGAGGCTGGAGATCGGGAACAGCTCGGAGACTCCCTGCAGCAGCCCGAGCACGATTGCTTGGAAATAGGAGATCGGATCCATGCCGGAGCCTCGGCCCGGGGCGGCCGAGGGGCAGCCGCATGGTTGAGGGCCAACCTAAAGCCGGTGTGAGTATCCGCATGGACGCTGGTGTCTTCGTTAGATTGCAGGGGCATGCGCTTCGCCCACTTGTTCCGCCGGATGCTTGTCGGGCTGGTCGCGATGATCGGCCCCCTGGTGATCGCCCCCGCGGCGATGGCCGCTGACGGCGTAGGGGTCTACGGGCGGACCGACGACAAGGTGGTCACCTTCTTCGCCTTCGGCACGATCGCGTTCTTCGCCATCCTGGTGACCGTCCTGTCGCTGATCCAGATTCGCCTCGACGCCCGCAAAGAGAGGCGCACGCAAGACCTAGAGCGCCTCGGAAGCCGCTAGACCCCGCCGCGATGGGGCTTCCCGGGGACGATCGCGTCGCCGAACCGCGAACGCGCCGGCGGTCGGTCTCCGCCACGCGGTTCGGTGGTGGCGACGCCGAGGTGGTGCCGTTTCGCCGACGCCGCGAGACGGTTGCCGAACGGCTCG